>JAAUYH010126620.1_pt1 | contig 228684 bp, 208 predicted proteins | sample 7278061 | NCBI WGS metagenome assembly JAAUYH01 (sample SAMN14350203, study PRJNA611818) | marine sediment metagenome | isolation source: surface marine sediment (0.6m) | place: French Polynesia: Moorea | collected 2018-08 | reverse complement strand
GCCCACGCAACTGCATAACAACTGCTCCGGCAAACACACCGGCATGCTGTCGCTGGCGAAGGCGATCGGCGCCCCGACCAAGGGCTACACTGCCGTCACACACCCCGTACAACAACGGATCATGGGCGTTCTCGAAACAATGACCGGCTATGATTTGTCGGACGCGGTCTGGGATCGGGACGGCTGCTCTGTCCCCAATTGGGCGATACCCTTGGAGAATCTCGCCTATGGCTTCGCGCGCTTCGGGACCGGCGAAGCCTTGTCGCAGGAACGCGCCGAGGCCTGCGCCCGGATTCGCAGCGCCGTTCACGCGGCCCCTTTCATGGTCGCCGGAACCGGCCGCTACTGCACCGAGGTGATGACCATCCTGGGATCCAAGGCGTTCCTGAAGACCGGCGCGGAAGGCGTATTCTGCGCCGCCCTGCCGGAAATGGGATTGGGCGTCGCGCTGAAATGCAGCGACGGGGCCAAGCGCGGCGCGGAGGTCATGATCACGGCGGTCCTCGACGCGTTGGGTGTGATCGACGACGCCGACCGGCCGGCGATGGACGCTTTCCTCACGCCGCCGGTGACCAACTGGAACGGATTCCGGACCGGCGAACTGCGCCCGGCGGCGGGTTTCCCAAGCTTTTGACCGGGCCGTGAAAGCGATCCAGCAAATCGCCCTGAGCGGGCTGGACGGGATCGCCGTCGCCGACATTCCCGCGCCGGCCATAGGCGATCGTCACGTCCTGATCGATGTCGAGGCGGCCGGCGTCAATTTCGCCGATATCCTGATGACCACCGGCGCCTATCAGGCGACGCCGGCGCCGCCCTTCACGCTGGGGCTGGAACTGGCGGGCGTGGTGCGCGCGGTCTCCCCCGATATCGATGGCGTCTTTGTCGGCGATCGGGTCATGGCCGTTGTCGATCACGGCGCCTTCGCCGAGCAAGTCGCAGTCCCCGACGCACGCTGTATGGTGATGCCGCCGGGAATGGGTTTCGAACAAGGCGCCGCCTTCCCGATCGCCTACGGCACGGCGCATCTCGCGCTGACCCATCGCGGTCGGCTGCGCGACGGCGAGGTCCTGCTGGTCCATGGGGCGGCAGGCGGCGTCGGGCTGGCCGCCGTTCAAGTCGGGAAAGCCATGGGGGCCACGGTCATCGCCACGGCCGGCGGTCCTGAGAAACTGGAAATCGCCCTTGGCGCCGGCGCCGATCATGGGATCGACACGCGGACGGAAAGCATCAAGGATCGGGTCCGTGCTTTGACCGGCGGCGCGGATGTGGTCTTCGACCCGGTCGGCGGCGAGACCTTTTTACAGTCCATGCGCTGTGTGAACCCATTGGCGCGCATGCTGGTGATCGGTTTCGCAGGCGGCGACGTTCAGAAAATCCCCGCCAATCTCGCGCTGGTGAAGAATACCGACATATTCGGGGTCTATTGGGGCGCTTATGCGGCGCTCGATCCAACCGTCTTGCGCCAATCGGCCGACGATCTGGGACAGATGTTCGCGGACGGGCTTTTGAAACCGCATATCTCTCATACTCTGCCGCTCGATCGGGCGCGCGACGGGCTGCAACTGCTGAAAGACCGGGCGGCGATGGGCAAAGTGGTTCTGAAGGTGCGGTGATGGCCAGATCGAAGCCCAGCCGCGGCGCGGCCAAGAACAAAAGCGATACCGTTGCGACAGTGAAGGCGCAGTATGAGGACTTGCCCTATCCGGAACGGAACCCGGCGGACGAGAAGAAACGTCTGCTGCTCGGCTCGCCCAGCGGACTGCCGGAAATCGAGCATTATCTCTATGGCGGACGGCTCGACCGGTCGAAGCCATTCCGGGTTTTGGTCGCCGGGGGCGGCGCCGGCGACGCCCTGATCATGCTGGCCCAGCAGCTGGCGGATGCGGGCGTTGCGGCGGATATCCACTATATCGACCTGTCGACCGCCAGCCGCGCCGTCGCCGAGGCGCGCGCCGAGGTCCGAGGCCTTGCCGGGATCACCTTTCATACCGGCTCGCTGCTGGAGATCGAGTCGCTGGGCCTGTTCGACTATATCGATTGCACTGGCGTGCTGCATCACCTGCCGGTCCCGCAGGAAGGCTTCCAGTCCCTAGCGCGGGCGCTGGCGCCGCAGGGCGGGTTGGGCCTGATGGTCTATGGCGCTTTGGGCCGGACGGGCGTTTATGACATGCAGGCGATGCTGCGCGCGATCACGGGCGCGGAGGACGATAGCGGGGCCAAAGTGACGGTCGCGCGGCGCCTGCTCGACGCGAGCCCGCCTACCAACCGGCTCCTGCGCAACCCCTATCTCACCGATCACAAAGAGGGCGGCGACGCGGGGCTCTATGATCTACTGCTGCATTCGACCGACCGCGCCTACCGGGTTCCGGAATTGGCGGCGGAGATCGACCAGGCCGGGCTGCGGCTGGTCAGCTTCGTCGAACCGGCGCGCTACGACCCCGGCTTCTATATCCGAGACAAGGAGCTGTTGACGCGTCTCTCGGCGCTCGATCCGATCGAACGCGCGGGATTCGCAGAATTGCTGGCCGGCAACATGTCGAAACACATCGCCTATTGCGTCCGCGCCGACAACGCCGACGCCGGACCGCCGGAGGGACCGACGGCCGGCGCGGTCCCGGTCCTGAATCTGTCGCCCGATTTCAAGGGCGTCGCCTCGGGGCTCAAGGAATTGCCGATCACCCTCGATGGTCTCACCGTCAAAAACCCGCTGCCGCCGCTGGGGATTGAGATGCTGAAACGCTGTGACGGGCGGCGCAGCCTGGATACGATTCGCCGGGAGATCGGCGGGTTGGACTGGTTTCGCTTCAAGCCGCAATTCGACATGCTCTACAAGCCCTTAAGCGGGCTCAACAAACTGCTGCTGCGGTTTCCGTGACCGTCAACGCGCCATAAGAAACGGCGCGCTGAGGGGTGCAGCGCGCCGTCTGAGGGTTTTGATTTTTCCTGCGAAGAAGCAAGTTTTGGACAAGCAGGATTTATTTAAGCCATCCAAAAGCGCTTATCGGCTTCGACCCGCGCGTCACCCCGGCTGACCCCGATGTCGGACAGCATGCGATCATCCAATTCCGCGAGATGGCGCCGCTGCTCATAACGCTCGATCCAGAGCGCCAAAACGGCTCCTACCGCTTTGAAAAAGCTTGAGAACGTATAGCCGGAGGATACGCGGCCTAAAGTTTCGACAGTCATGACGCCACTCCTTTCACTTGGCTGGTTCCCGGTCATCGTCGCCTGCACAGAATTGATGCAATCGGCGGTTCAACAGGGGTTTTGTTGCTGACAAGGAAATAAATAGAGCCCTTCCGAAATCCTGACAAAGGATATATCCTCATGCTTCGGATAAGGCTTACTTATCCGAAGACTGGAGAGCTCGAGCATGCAACGCCGTCTGCCGCCGCTGAACACACTGCGCGCCTTCGAGGCGGCGGCCCGCCATCTCAGCTTCACCAAGGCGGCGGAGGAAATCTTCGTGACCCAGGCGGCGATCAGCCATCAGATCAAGACGCTGGAGGACGCGCTGGGGGTGAAACTGTTCAAACGCCTCAACCGCTCGCTGCTGCTGACCGAGGAAGGCCAGACCTTTTTGCCGCCGGTGCGCGAGGCGCTGGAGACGCTGCAGCGCGGCGTTTCGAAACTCGCTCGGGTCGAGGCGACGGGCGCGTTGAACGTGACGACCCTGGCGAGTTTTTCATCCGGGTGGCTGGTGCCGCGCCTGTCGCGCTTTCGGCAAAAACACCCGGATATCGACATTCGCCTGATCACCACCGAACGGCTCGTGGATTTCAACCGTGATGATATTGATGTCGCCGTGCGGTTCGGCCAAGGGGGCTACGCCAATCTGGTCAGCGAACGTCTGATTGACGAACAGATTTACCCAGTATGCAGTCCGCGCCTATTACAGGACCCTGACAAGCCCTTGCGCACGCCAGAGGATTTGCGCCATCACACGCTGCTGCATGACGATATGCCAATCGGTTGGCCCGAATGGCTGGCGGCTATCGGCGTTTCGAACATCGACACCGAGCAAGGTCCCTATTTCGACTTGTCCGCCCTGGTGATCCAAGCGGCGGTGGAAGGGCAAGGCGTCGCTCTGGGCCGGGCGACCCTGGCGGCTGGAGCGCTGCAGGCGGGCCTGCTGGTGCGGCCCTTCGAACTGATCATGCCGATCAAGTCTTCCTATTACGTGGTCTGCCCGGAGGAGAATTATGACCGACCGAAGGTCAAGGCGTTCCGAGAATGGCTGTTCGAAGAAGCGGACAAGGACGGGGTGCGGGCCGATGCGGCCGAACCAGACGCGGCGGGCGTCGTCTCGACCGGAGACTCACAAAATGTCCGGATTTGGTGACGAGAAGCGGGCGCGATGAAGGCGGTTGTGATAGACGGTGAGTGGGGCCCTGAGCATATGCGCGTGGTCGAGCGGCCCGATCCGGAACCGAGTGCGGAGGATGTGGTGATCGCGATCGAGGCGGTCTCGATCAATCCGCGCGACCTGATCCTTAGCCGGGGCGGCTATGGCCGGTTCGGCGGGACCCTGCCGCTGGTCCCACTCTGTGACGGGACCGGACGGATCGTCGCGAAGGGCGCTTCCGTCACGGGACTGGAGATCGGCGACCGTGTCTGCCCGACCTACAGCCGGTCCTGGCTCGACGGACCCTATCGGTGGGACTCGTTCGAAGGCGCCCATGGCGGACCGTTGGACGGAACTATGTGCGAACGGACGCAGATTCCGGCCGCCGCGGTGGTGAAAGCCCCGGCGCATCTCACGGCCGAAGAGGCGGCGACTCTGCCCTGTGCGGCGGTCACCGCCTGGAACGCCATCGTGGAACAGGGCGCGACCAGGCCCGGCGACAGAGTGCTGGTCCAAGGCACAGGCGGCGTCGCGCTGTTCGCGCTGCAATTCGCCAAGTCGGCCGGCGCGGAGGTCTTCCTGATCTCGTCCAGCGACGAAAGGCTCGAATTGGGGAAAGGCCTCGGCGCGGATCATGGGATCAACTACCGGGAGACGACGGACTGGCATAAGGCGGTCTTAGCCCTGACCGACGGCGTCGGGGTGGATCACATCGTCGAGGTCGGCGGCGCCGACACACTGGCCAAATCGACCGCCTGCGTGCGGCCGAGCGGCGTGATCAGCCTGATCGGCGTCTTGGGCGGCGCCGAGGCCAGTTTTAATCTCGGCCGCGTTGTGACCCGAAACCTCAGGCTTCAAGGCGTCACCGTCGGCAGCCGCGCCATGTTCGCCCGCATGGTCCGCGCGATGGAGATCAACGCAATCCGGCCGATGCTGGACAAGACCCGCTTTAGCTTCGACGGCCTGCCCGACGCCTTGCGGCGGCTGCCGGAAGGCGGACACACGGGCAAAATCGTCGGCGTCTTCTAAGCGGCGCGCCGAATCGTCGGGTTCAGTCCTTGGAACCGCCGACCCCAAAAGCGCCGGAGACCGAGTTCGGCATATGCGCAAGCGCTTCTTCAAAAACAACACCCAGTATCAGGAATAATGCAAAGAGCAGCGCCGTCATGGCGACGGTCGCGGTCGTAATCTGCAGCATGGTCGTCCCTCTCTCATTCGACCGTCTCTCCATTTCGGTCGATCCTAAGACGGTGACCCCAGATTAAGGCGAAACGGCGCCGGAAAGCGCGCCACAATGCGGAAATGCCGGAAAGAGGTCCCAGGCGCGCGTTAGAGCCGCGCCAGAATGGCGTCAGCGATGGCCGTGGTTCCATCGGCGCCGCCGGATTCGATACTGCGCAGAGCGCCGCTGGCGAAGGCGGACGCAACGGCCGTCTCAATCGCCTTCGCCGCTGTTCGGCAGGCCGGAACGTCCTTTTGAACGCCCAGCCAATCCAGCATCATCGCGGCGCTGAGAATCATGGCGGTGGGATTGGCCTTGCCTTGTCCCGCGATGTCCGGAGCGGTGCCATGGCACGGCTGGAACACCGCCTGGCCGTCGCCGATATCCGCCGAAGGCGCGAAGCCGAGACCGCCGATCAGCCCCGCGGCAAGATCGGACAGAATGTCGCCGAACATATTCTCGGTGACCAGCACGTCATAATCCCAAGGCCGCTTGACGAAAGCCATCGCCACCGCGTCGACATAGCCGTAGTCGCGCTCGATATCGGGATAGGTCTCTGAAACCTCATCGAAAATCTCCCGGAAGAAGGCGGTGGAGCCCAGCACATTCGCCTTGTCGACGCAGGTGACCCGCCCCCGATAGCCGCGCGCTTTCCGGTCCCGCGCCAGACGAAAGCTGAAATGGAACAGTTTCTCGCTGGTCGCCCGCGTGATCTCCATCATGTCGCGGGCGATCGTATCGCCGATCCGTTCAGCCTTATGGCGGCCGACAAACAACCCCTCTGTCGATTCCCGGATGAGCACGAAATCGATCTCGGCGGCGCGCGGGTCGGCCAGGACAGGCGGCACGCCCGCTAAGGCCTTGGCCGGACGCACGCCGGCGTAAAGGCCGAAAATCTCTCGCAAATCGATCTGCGGCGTGATCTCGCGGCCATCGGGATAGCGCACCTCAGGCAGGCCCATCGCCGCCAGCAGGGTCGCGTCGGCCCTGCCGGCGCGCTCGACCGATGCGGCCGGCAAGGCTTCGCCCTTGTCCCGATACAGGCCCGCGCCGGCTTCGAGGACGACGGTTTCCAGCGAAAAACCCCCAATCTTCGCCTCTACGGTCGCCAGGATATCCAGCGCCGGCCGCATGACTTCCGGGCCAATCCCGTCGCCAGCCATGACAGCGATCTCAAACCGGGTCTTATCGGTCGGAACAGGCAAAGGCGGGTCCTTCAATAGCCGCGGTGCGTTGGCGATCGAAACGATAGGATAGCCGGCCCTGTCCGCTTGGCCAATCCGCGGACTCCCGCGAGCAGCTCTCACAACCCCAAAGGCGTCGCCGTCAGGGGCCAACCCAGGGTTGGTTGATGCGCGCGCCCAAAGCGTGGTAGGCCCCAGTTATGCGTTCTTTGATTGTTATTGTGACTCTTCTTGCCGTTTCGCCGTGTGCTGCGGCGAAGAAGGAATCCGATTGGACTGTCGGCGGCGTCCTGTCCGGCGTCGCGCATCCAATCGATGGCGATACGGTATTCATCGAAACGGCGGACGGCGCGATGATCCGCACGCGTCTGTTCGGTCAGAATAGTTTCGAATATGACACGGCGGAAGGCTGGCGCGCCTCGGCGGCGCTGACCGAGTTGGCGGAAGGCCGGCCCGTCTCCTGTCACATCGTCGACCGCAACCGGCCGCGCCGGAAAGGCGGAACCGGGCGTCCGGTCGCGGTCTGCGCTTTAGCAGAGACCGACGGCGGGCGCATCGATCTAGCCGAGGCCATGCTGCGCGCAGGGGAGGCCTCGGCCGCACGCTATTTCTTGTTTAAGACTTATCCCAAGGCCGACCCGACAGTCCTGGAGGGTCTGGCCGCGCGTTATCTCGCCGCCGAGGCGCAGGCGCGCGCCGCCGGTCTCGGCGTCTGGGGCCGGCTTGAGCGCAAGAACCGAGCCGCCGAGCCGCCGCAAACGCTCGTCCCTCTCTGGCTCGCCGCCGGGCTCGCCCTGCTCGCCTTCCCGCTGGGTTTTCTCGGCGCGGCGGCGGGCGGGTCTTGGTCAACGCGGCGCCGTCGGACTGATGCGACGCGTGCGAACGCATGAAGCGCGAGGCGGCCAAAGCCGCCCCGCGCCAGTCGTGCGACACCGACGCCGCGACTACTTAGCAGATTGGTACGCGACGTCCCCGCGATCTTTGCGTCCCAGCTTCAGCGAATGCGCGCCGTCTCCAAGCAGGACTTGCGCGACCCCGGCGGCGACCAGGAACAGTGGGTATTCATATCCGCCGCCTTCCGCAGAGAAGACCCAGCCATTGCCGAGATGGACGAAGGTCGCGCCCAACAGAACCGGCAGCAGCGCCAGACTGACCAGGCGCGTCTGAAAACCGACGATCAGCAACAGGCCTCCGATCAGTTCGGCCGCCACGGTCGGATAGGCGAACCAGCCCGGGAACCCGACCGCATCGAAGAACTGAACCGTGCCGGGCAGGGTGAAGACCGCGATTTTCAGGTAGGCGTGCGCCACGAACATGACGCCGAGCGAGACGCGCAACACAAGCGCGGCATAAGCGGCGCCGGATTGATCGAGCCAGACGGTGTTGGAAAAGCGGGACATGATGAGACCTCCTTGTTGGCGATGATGCGGCGCCGGCCGGGTGTGCTTCCGCGGCGCCGCGTCCATGCAAAGAACTCTATATCTGTGCGATTCATATCAAAATTCTTGAAAAAAGAAAACTAATTGTGCATTTTTGCACAGTTGAATCAGTGAGTGGGGATCGAATGGATTGGGACGCGCTGCGCTTTTTCCTGCGGGTCGCGCGCGATGGCGGTCTGTCGCCCGCCGCACGGACGCTGGGAGTCAATCATGCGACGGTGCTCCGGCGCATTCGGGCGCTAGAGGCCGAACTCGGCGTTCGCCTGTTTGACAAGAGCGTCGGCGGCTACACGCTGACCCCGGCCGGCGAATCGATCACCGACAATATCGCGCGGATGGAGCAAGAGGCGGACGCCGCGATCCTGCGCATCCAAGGCCTGGACCTGCAATTGCGCGGCGAGGTGCGGATCACCACAGTCGATACCCTGGCGGACCGTCTGCTGGCGCCCGCCCTGCCCGGCTTTAGGGCTGACTATCCCGGCCTGCGCCTGCAGATCGCCACCCTCGACGCCCAGGCCAACCTGTCGCGCCGAGAAGCGGACGTGGCCCTGCGCCCTTCGAACGATCCGGGCGACACGATGGTCGGCCGTCGCGCCGGACGGATGCGGTTCAAGGTCTATGGCCCGCCGGCGCTGATCGAGGGGGTCGAGGATTGGCGGCTCGGACCGCATCTCCGGGGGGCCGACCGGCTGGCCAATCTGGCGGCTGATCGCTGGTTCTCCAAAGAGATCGCCGGGGCCGACAAAGAGGATTCGCAACCGGCGCCCGTGATTGAGGCGACCTCGTTTCTGACAATGGCCGAGATCTGCGCCGCCGGCGCCGGCTTCGCCTGTCTGCCCGCCTTTATCGGCGATCCTGATCCGCGCCTCGCCGCCGTCGCCACGGCGCCCGAGACGGTCGGAACCGACCTATGGGTCCTGACCCACCGGGAAATCCGCAGAGCCGCCCGCATCAAAGCGGTGACGGGCTGGCTGACCAAGGTCGTATCGGACGCGCCGCTATAGCGCGCCGCGAACCAGCGTGACCAAGACGGAAAGCGAGAAAGAGAACCCGCGCCCTTATCTTCCGTGGCAGTGCTTGTATTTCTTGCCGCTGCCGCAGGGACAGAGGGCGTTGCGGGGGACCTTGCCCCAGGTGGACGGGTCGTCCGGATGCAGCCAACGGCTGAGCCCGTCATGGAAGACGAAGCCGGGCGGCGCCGTCTCGGCCGTGATCTGTTGTGCGGGACGAGCGGCGCGCGCGGCCGTGGCGGGCGCGTCGTCGGTGCTGGGACCGGAACTGGACCCGGCGCCGGGACCGGAGGTTTGCAAGTCGGCTTCGTTCGGGCCGTGCGGCTGCAGCGCCTCGCGCGGCGCATCCATGCGCAACTCGACATGGGACAGGACCTGAGTCACGGTCGAACGCAGGCCGGACAGCATCCCCTCGAACAGTTCGAACGCCTCGGACTTATACTCGTTCAGCGGATCCCGTTGGCCATAGGCGCGCAGGCCGATGCCCTGGCGCAGATGATCGAGATTCAGCAAATGCTCTTTCCAGGCATTATCGAGCAGCTGCAGCAGCAGGCCGCGTTCGGCCAGGCGCATCATCTCCGGCCCTGAATCGACCGACTTCTTAGCCATCTTCGAATCGACCGCCTCGCGGATCCGTTCGCGCACTTCCTGATCGGCGATGCCTTCCTCCTGGGCCCAGTCCTGGACCGGCAGATCGAGACCGAAGATCCGTAGCGTCTCTTCATGCAGCGTGTCCATCGACCATTGATCGGGCAGTGCGTTCGCCGGCATCGCCTGATCGACCATTTCGTCGATCACCTCATGCCGCATATCCAGCACCGTCTCGTGCACATCCTCGGCGCGCATCAGGTCCTTGCGCTGCTCGAACACGACCTTGCGCTGATCGTTCATCACATCATCATATTTCAGGAGCTGCTTGCGGATTTCGAAGTTGCGCGCCTCGACCTTCTCCTGCGCCTTCGCCAAGGCTTTGTTCACCCAGGGATGGATGATCGCCTCGCCTTCCTCCAGACCCAGCTTGCGGAGCATGGTGTCCATGCGCTCCGACCCGAAGATGCGCATCAGGTCATCTTCCAGGCTGACATAGAATTTCGACTCGCCGGGATCGCCCTGCCGGCCGGACCGTCCGCGCAACTGATTGTCGATCCGCCGGCTTTCGTGACGCTCGGTGCCGAGCACGAATAGGCCGCCGGATTGCAGCACGACGCTCTTCTTAGTCTCGATATCGGCGGTGATATCCGCGACTTTCTTGTCCAAGGCGGCCCCGTCCAACCCATCGGTCTCGCGCTCGATGCGCATTTCCAAGTTGCCGCCGAGCTGAATATCGGTGCCGCGACCGGCCATATTGGTGGCGATCGTCACCGCGCCCGGCACGCCGGCGTCGGCGATGATATGCGCCTCTTTCTCGTGCTGCCGGGCGTTCAGGATATTGTGCTTGATCCCGGCCTTCTTGAGCTGCTCGGAGATCTGTTCCGAGCGTTCGATCGAGATCGTGCCGACCAGCACCGGCTGGTTCTTGGCGACACAGTCCTTGATCTGTTCGATCGCCGCCGCATCCTTTTCGCGCCGGGTGCGATAGACCTCGTCATCATTATCGATCCGGACCATGTCGCGGTTGGTCGGAATCTCGACCACCTCAAGCCCATAAATCTCCTCGAACTCTCCGGCCTCAGTCATCGCGGTTCCGGTCATGCCGGCCAGCTTGTCATAAAGACGGAACAAGTTCTGGAAGGTGATCGAGGCGACGGTCTGGTTTTCCTGCTGGATATCGACGCCTTCTTTGGCCTCCAGCGCCTGATGCAGGCCCTCGGAATAGCGCCGTCCTTCCTGCAGCCGGCCGGTGAATTCGTCGACGATGACGATGCGGCCGTCCTTCACGACATAATCGACATCCTTAGTGAACAGCTTGTGCGCCCGCAGGGCGTTGTTCGTGTGATGCACCAGGCCGACATTCTGGATGTCATACAGGCCGCCCTCGGTCAGCACGCCTTCTTGGCGCAGCAGCTCCTCAACCGTTTCCTGGCCCTGCTCGGTCAGGGTGACGGCGCGCGCCTTCTCGTCCTTCTCGAAATCCTCTTCGACCAGATGCGGGATGATTTTGTCGACCGCGCCATACATGTCCGACGAGGATTCAGTCGGGCCGGAGATGATCAGCGGCGTCCGCGCCTCGTCGATCAGGATCGAATCCACTTCGTCGACGATGGCGAAATTGGGTTCGCGCTGAGCCATCTCCTCAAGGCGGAATTTCAGATTGTCGCGCAGATAGTCGAAGCCGAGCTCATTGTTGGTGGCGTAGGTAATGTCGCAGGCGTACTGCGCCCGGCGCGTCTGGTCGGGCATCTGCGGCACGACGACGCCGACGGTGAGGCCCAAAAACTCATAGATCTTGCCCATCCAGGCGGCGTCGCGGCGGGCCAGATAATCGTTCACGGTGACGACATGTACGCCCTTGCCGTCCAGCGCGTTGAGATAAACAGGCAGGGTTGCGACCAGCGTCTTGCCCTCGCCCGTCTTCATCTCGCTGATCTTGCCGGCATGCAGCACCATGCCGCCGATCAGCTGCACATCGAAATGCCGCATGCCGAGGACGCGTTTAGAGGCCTCACGGACCGTTGCGAAGGCTTCCTCCAGAATGCTGTCGAGGGACTCCCCGTCAGCCAAACGCGCGCGGAACGCGTCTGTCTTGGCCTGAATCTCCTCATCGGTTAGCGCCTCGAATTCATCCTCGAGCGCGTTGATCGCATCGACCCGCCTCTGCAGACCCGCGACCGTGCGATCGTTCACAGAACCGAAGACGCGCTTAATGAGTCCGCCTAGCATGTATCAGCCTTTGGGTTGAGGAACCGGGTGCGCACGGGGCTTGATCCCGTCGCGCCTTCCGATAAAGCGCGTTTCCTGGGCGGGCGCGCCGAAAAATCTGGTCTGAGATAAGGACCAGCCCCAGGCAAGTCAACGGCGGCTTTGGCCGGGGCCAGGCGACCGATTGCATCTCCAGGGCCAAGACGCCGCGACCCGAACGGCGCGGCGCTGGACGGCGGGCTGCATATGTAGTAGTTTTGTATCATGCACAGGGTGCCTTGAGGCGCAGAAAGCGTCACTTGCGAGGTCCTTCGATCGGAGAAACCGGTCGGTGTGCGCCGGGCCGGACGTATGAGGAGCGTCAAGAATGGCGAAGCCCGGAAGGCGGCGAGTTGAGAGGCGCCGTCTATAGCCATTGGCCTGCAGAAGGAGGCTTCGATGGTCGAGACCAGCGAGGGGATTGGCGCGTCCGCGTTTGTGCGGCGCCCGGAACGCGCCGCAACAGAACGCACGACCGCAGCGCGGGACTCCGAGATCAGCGCGCAGGGGCCCGCAAACGGTCCATCCATTACATCGGATATTGGTCGATCCGCGGCGCTCGGACGGGAAGCCGCACGCGCTGTCACCGAGCAGGTCACCCTAACCCCAGGCGCGCAGCGGGCGCTGGAGGCGTCGACCCTCACCCTGGCCGGCGCACGGCGCTTCAATGACCTAACGGCGGACCTTGACCGGGCGCGCGGCGGCCCAACCGATCGGATCGCCCGGTTTTCAGTCGATCTTGCGCGTATATTCGGGGCCGATGACGCCAACGCGACCGCGCTTGCGGCGCGCATTGGCGAGAAGGCGGGCGAGATTAACAGCCGTTTCGCCGATTTGACCCGCCAGGCCGAGAGGATCGGATTCGTGTTCAACGAACTGAGCTTTTCGGTGCGCATCGATACGGCGACCGTCAGTTTCGCGGAGCGCAATCGCGCCACCACGATCCGGCTTGAAGAGGTGAGCCTGTCGCTCGGGGTCGGTCAGACCTTGCAGCCATGGGTCGATCCGGTTCGGGCGGCGATTGCGCAAGACCCGTTCGACCTGGACCCAGGGTCGTTTCGCTTTGCACCGCCGCCGGCGAAGACGACCGCCGAAGTGGCCGAAGAGCTGCGACGGATTTTCGGCGAGACCCGGATCAGCGTGGCTGAAAAGGCGGCGCGCGCCGAGATCTTCTTTGGCGAAACGATCTTTGTCAGCCCCGCCGGATCGGCCGCCGCACAGACAGCGGCGACCCAAACCGACGCACGGCCCGAAACAAGCGGGTCAGAATCAAGCGGGCGCGAGAACCGGGACGACCCGGCGCCGCTTCGCGCCAGTCTGCGGTTGGATTTGACCGCGTAGACTCTCGAAAGAAAGCGGGCGCACGGCCGGAGCGCGGCGCGCTAACCCTTCCCGGTTGCCGGGGCAGTCGGGCTGTGGTTCTGTCTGCGCCCAGTCCCATCGACCCGCCGACGGAGCCCGCCATGCCCTCCACCCAGTCCACGCACGCGAGCCTGAGCGACGTCTGGCGCATCGGCGCGCTTTTCCTCGCAATGATCGCGGCGACGGCCCTTTCGACACCCGCCGCAGCGCAAGGCGCCGAAGACACGGTTGCGGCGATTGTCGAAGGCGAGGAACTTTATGTGCGCGATGTTCGCGGCGCCTTCCGCTCCCTGCCGCCGCGCGCGCAGCAAGCGGGGTTTGAGCAGGTCTATCCCCAACTGCTGGAGTTGCTGATCCAACAGATGGTGTTGACGAATCGCGGCCTGGAAGCCGGGCTCGACCAGACTGAAGAAGCTAAGTCGCGTCTTGAAATCGCTAAGAAACGCATCGTCTATGATATGTATCTGCGCGAGCAGGTGCGCAGCCGCGTGACCGAGACGCAATTGCGCGGGGCCTATGACGATTGGCTAACCCGCAATCCGCCGCAGGAGCAGGTCCGCGCCAGCCACATCCTTCTCGAAACCGAAGAGGACGCCCGCAAGGTCATCGCCTTGATCGGTCAGGGCCGCGATTTCGCCGGACTGGCCCAGGAGTTTTCGACCGGGCCGAGTGGACCGCGCGGCGGCGATCTCGGCTATTTCGCGCGCGGTCAGATGGTGCCGGCCTTCGCGGACGCCGCTTTCGGGCTGCAGCCCAATCAATACACCGCCGATCCGATCCAGACCGAGTTCGGCTGGCATGTGATCTATGTGGTGGACAAACGTACGACCAGCGCGCGCAGTTTCGAAGAAATGCGGCCGCTGTTGATGCGGCAGGCCGAAGAGGGATTGGCGGAACCGGTCTCCGCCGAGATCGCGGCCACCGCCACGGTCGAGCGGTTCGATCTGAACGGCCAGCCGATCGCCGGGCCGGCGCAATAGGCGCCGCGGCGCCCAAGGACGGACGATGGCCGGATCGCTCCCCAGATCGCCCTTGGCGCCCGCGCGCTTCCCCGATCTGCCGTCGGTGCCGGGCCTTCGGCTCGCCAGCGCCGCCGCCGGGGTGAAATACCGGGGGCGGCCCGACATCCTATTGGCGGAACTGCCCAAAGGCGCCCAGGTCGCGGGCGTTTTCACCCAATCCAAGACGCGCTCTTCCTGTATCGACTGGTGCCGGTCGGTCCTGAGCAAGGGCAAGCCGCGCGGCCTGATCGTCACGGCCGGCAACTCCAACGCCTTCACCGGCGCGGCCGGCCAGGCCGGGACCGAAATCATGGCCCGCACGGCCGCCGACATTCTCGGCTGCAAACCGGCGCAAATGCTGGTCGCGGCGACTGGCGTGATCGGCGAGAAGCTGCCCGACGCACGCATCGTTCGGGCCGCCCCGACGCTGCGCGGCGCCCTGACCGACGGCGGCTGGTCCTCCGCCGCGCAGGCGATCATGACCACCGACACGTTCCCGAAAGGCGCAACGGCGACGGCCGAGCTGAACGGCGAGACCGTGACCATCGTCGGGATCGCCAAAGGATCGGGCATGATCGCGCCGGACATGGCGACAATGCTCAGTTTCGTCTTCACCGATGCGGCGATCCCGCAATCGATCCTCCAGACGCTGCTTCAGAAAGGCGCCGATAAGAGTTTCAACGCGATCACGGTCGATGGGGACACCTCGACCAGCGATACGTTGCTGCTCGCCGCCACCGGCATGGCCGGCAACAAACCGCCGAAATCATTTTCGGATAAGGCGCTGAAGGATTTCACCCGCGCGCTGAACACGGTCCTGGTCGATCTGGCGCAGCAGGTCGTGCGCGACGGCGAGGGCGCATCGAAATTCATCACCATCGACGTGACCGGCGCGACATCGGCGAAATCCGCGCGCCGCATTGGGCTCGCCATCGCCAATTCGCCACTGGTCAAAACGGCGATCGCCGGCGGCGACGCCAATTGGGGCCGGGTGGTGATGGCGGTCGGCAAATCCGGCGAACCGGCCGATCGCGACCTTCTGTCGATCGCCATGGGCGGCGTCACCATCGCCGAGAAAGGCGAAGGCGTCGAAGGCTATGACGAAGAACCGGTCGCCGCGCATCTGGAAGGCGACTCCGTCCTGATCCAGGTCGATATCGGGCTCGGCAAAGGTGCAGCTCGAATCTGGACCTGCGACCTGACCCACGGCTATATCGCCATCAACGCTGATTACCGAAGTTGAGTGATGAAACGCCTTCAGCCAGGACGGCAAGCTCGATCCCGGGTCTCGGTCTGACCGGGAGACAGCTTACTTTGCGCCAGTATTCCCAGGGAGGCGTGCGCCATGGATAGCGGGTGCTGGCAAGCAGGGGCGCGCGATCCGGACGCCGCCGCTGGACCCATCGTCCTGGTCGCGGCGGCGGCGCTGGTCGATTCCGACGGCCGCGTGCTGATCGCCAAACGGCCGGAAGGGAAAAAGATGGCGGGCCTTTGGGAATTCCCTGGCGGCAAAGTCGATCCGGGCGAGACGCCGGAGCATGCGCTGATCCGCGAGCTGCGAGAGGAGTTGGGCGTAGACACCCGGCAAAGCTGCCTGGCGCCGATCGCCTTCGCCAGCCACGCCTATGAGGATTTTCATCTGCTGATGCCGCTCTACGCCTGCCGGATTTGGCAGGGCGATCCGGTCGGCCAAGAGGGCCAGGAACTCGCCTGGGTGCGGCCTGTCCGGCTGCGCGACTATCCGATGCCGCCCGCGGATTTGCCGCTGATCCCGATCCTGCGCGACCTTCTTTAACCCCCGCCCTCAGGGCTCGGCAGGGGCGATCCGGCGCCGTGTTTGATCGTGTGATAGGCGATCGACAGCGCCGTCACCCCAACGGCGATCCCGATATAGGCGACGATCAAAGACACCAGCTGATAGAGCAGAACGCCGGTCAGGGTCGTCTCTAACCCGCCGGCGATCAGCGCTTGCGACATCAGGCCATCCAGCAGACCGCCGGCCAGCGAGATCGGGATCGACGGCGCAATCAGGATGAAGAACATCTTCGCGCCGGCGCCACGCGTCATCGCCCAACTGTCCGCAAATCGAAGCTTCTCGCCGACCGCCGCCGCCGGCAGGCAAAGCGATAGCCGCCCAAACACCAGCAATGACGTGATGACGCCCAGCACGGTGGCTGCGATCACACTGGCGTTGACGGCATCGCTTCCGGCCAGAAAGAGACCGCCGAACAGGCTGACCAGAATCACTGGCGGGACGCCCGCGAGCGCGGATAGCAGGGCGGCGCCGAATAGGCGGATCAGGAAGCGAGTCTTGCGGCCGTCCCAACGCAGGGATGAGCCGATGGTCATGGCTTCGTCCGGCGCCAGATAACGGCGATGCCAAGCGACGGCGAACATGGCGTAAAGCGCCACCAGCAACACAATCTGGATCACGACCCACGCCGATACAGCGATCATGAAACCGGCGTCCGGCGCCGCGGGCGGCGCGACAGCGAACTGCAAGGCGGCGAACAAGGATAGGATCACCGTCGGCGCCGCCGCCGTTCGGATCATCGTCCGTCGGTCGGCCCAGACGAAGCGATAGGCGGCCAAAGTGGTTCGAAACGGATTGAGGGACTGCACCGACACGTTCGATCTCCGAGTTCGTCGCGTTGTGGGAACCGCGTCAGCGTCCCGCCTTCTCCCCGGCCGAGATTTCCTCCGCATCCAGGAAATCGGCCAGCCGCGTTGTCGCCGCGCCCGGTCGCAGAGGCTGCTGTTGCGATTGGTGCGGTTTCCATCCATGCCAATAGAGAATTTCGAAGTCGGCGCCAATGCGGCCGTCGGGTTTGGCATGCCGGGTCTGATAGAGCTCGGCGGCGCGCAAAAAAACCTGGCGTGCGGTTGGCGCCCGGGCGCGCTCGACCACCGCATTCGCTTCACCCATCGCCCGCAGCTCGGCCATCAGGGCCAGGGCGTTCTCGTAGGTGACGGTGATGACCTCCGAATCGACAACCGGCAGCGCATAGCCCGCGCGCTGCATCAAGGCGCCCAGATCGCGCAGATCGGCGAAGGGCGAGACTCGCGGCCCGGCTCCACCGCTGACCTCGATTTCGGCTTCCATCAGACAGGCGCGCAGCTCGGCCAGGGTTGCGCCGCCCAGCATCGCGCCCAAGAACAGGCCATCCGGCTTCAAGCTGCGATTCACCTGGACCAGCGCACCCGGCAAATCGTTCACCCAATGCAGCGACAAACAGCTCAAGGCCAGATCGAAACTGTTATCGGCGAAGGGCAGCGCCTCTTCATCCGCCGCCAAAGAGAGTGTTGGGAGCGGCGCCGCGCCGGACTGGTCGGCCGCGCGCGCCATCGCCGGCGACAGGTCGCATTGAACCAGTGTTTCGACGCCGCCCCGGCCCTGAAGCGCTGCGCCGATCTGACCCGTGTGACAGCCGAGATCGAGCGCGACAGGAAATCGCCGGGCCACATCCGCCACCCGGTCCGCGAGCCGATCGGCGACTTCCCGCACCAGAAAATCGACCGCGCAGAACCCGGCCGCGCGCCGGTCGCGCCGTCGACGGACAAGATCACGGTCAAAGACGGTGGGCGACGAAGACATGCGGCCGGTTATAGGGATCGCACCGGGCTGTGAAAACCGCCCCCGGGGTTGCGCGCATCCCGCCTCCCGGTGTTTGCTCGACAGTGTGAGGCAAGTCGGGGCGGGGAGCCGAATGGCGGAGGCGACGGTTCAGGAGATCAGGCGGGCGCTGCTCGATGGCGAAGAACTGGCCCTGATCGATACGCGGGAGGAAGGCGTCTTCGGCGCCGATCACATCCTGCGCGCCGTCAATATCCCGCTCTCGCGTTTTGAACTGGATTTCCGACGGCTGGTTCCGCGCCCCAGCGTCCGTCTGATCCTGGTCGATGACGACGCCGAGCGCGTCGCGCGGGCGGCCGATCTGGCCAAAGGCTATGGCTTTCGCGATATCACAACCATCGCTGATATCGCCGCGCAATGGCGCGCCGCCGGCTATGAGAGTTTCAGCGGCCTGAATGTGCCTTCCAAGGTCTTCGGAGAATTTATCGAGCATCGCTACGACACGCCGCGGATCGATGCTGAAGAGTTGCAGGCGCGAATGGATCGCGGCGAGGATATTATCGTACTGGACAGCCGGCCGATGGACGAATTCCAGGCGATGAACATCCCGACCGCCCTGGACGCGCCGGGCGGCGAGCTGGTCTATCGCGCCAAGCAGGCGGTCCCCAGCGACGAGACCTTGGTCGTGGTGAATTGCGCCGGCCGCACACGGTCGATCATCGGCTGCCAGTCCCTGATCAACGCCGGCCTGCCGAACCAGGTGATGGCGCTCAAGAACGGTACGATGGGCTGGAAACTGGCCGGGCTGAGCCTGGAGCATGGCGCGACTCGAGCAGCGCCGGCGCCGGGCCCTGAAGCCGCCGCATGGGCGCGCGACGCGGCTACGCGAGTCTCGGTCCGTTTCGGCGTGCAAACCGCCGATTGGGCGCAGGTCGCGGCCTGGATCGATGAGGCGGACCGGACCACCTTCTTGCTCGATGTGCGCAGCGCCGAGGAATTCGAAGCGGATCGACTGGCCGGCGCCAGCCACGCGCCGGGCGGGCAGTTGGTGCAGGCGACCGACCGCTATGTCGGGGTCCAGAACGCGCGTATTGTGCTCGCCGATAGTGACGAGACTCGCGCGCGCATGACGGCGAGCTGGCTGGTGCAGTTGGGTTGGCCCGACGTGTTCGTTCTGAAAGGCGGAATCGGCGCGGCGCCCGCGTCGGCCCGAACCTCCGGCCCGCCTGGAGAGGACGCGCCAGAGACCAAAGCCGAGACGATCTCAGCGGCGGCGGTGAAGTCTCTGGCGGCCCCGCTGATCCTGGATTGCTCGGGCAGCGTCCGGCATCGTAAAGGCCATATTCCCGGCGCGCTTTGGCTTTTGCGCAGCCGTATCCACTGGAATGCTCTTGGGAAACACGCGATTGGCAAGACGCTTGTGGTGACGGGCGACGATGCGGGCCTCTGCGCTTTGCTGGCCGCGGATATCCAAACCGAGCTCGGCGCGTCGGTCTCCGTTCTGGAGGGCGGCGCCGAGACGTGGGTCGCCGCCGGCGGCGCGTTGGAGACGGGTCTCGAGCCGGTCCTGTCGCCGGTCGAGGACGCCTATTACCGGCCCTATGACCGCGACCATGGGGTCGAGCAGGCCATGCAGGCCTATCTCGATTGGGAGATCGCGCTGGTCGATCAGTTGGCGCGCGACGGCACGTTGCGCTTCCCCGATTTCGACCAGGCTTGATCCGATGGCTGTCGAAGACGCCCCCTTAGCCTCGAACGCAGCGCCGCCCCAAAAAGCCGAGGCGCGGGAACCGGGCGCCGCGACGCGCCGGTTGGCTGTCCCGGGCCTCCGGGAGACGCTGCGCACTGGGCTGCGCGGGGTCCTGGATTTAGCGCTGCCGCCGCGCTGTCCGGCCAGCGGGGTGGTGGTGGCGCGGCCCGGCGGACTGGCGCCGGCGGCCTGGGACGCGATCCGGTTTCTCGGCGGACCCTGTTGCAATAGCTGTGGCCTGCCCTTCGAAGCGCCGCTGCCGGAGGAGACCCGCTGCGCCGCCTGTGACGCCCGTTCCCCGCAGTATGACCGGGTGCGCGCAGCGCTGGCTTATGACGAGGCCAGCCGGTCGCTGTTGCTGCATTTCAAGCATGGCGACCGAACCGACCTGGCGCCGGTCTTCGCCCGCTGGATGGCGCGGGCCGGAGCCGAGATCCTCGATCAGGCGGACCAACTGATCCCGGTGCCGCTGCACCGCGCCCGGCTCTGGCGGCGGCGCTATAATCAGGCGGCGCTGTTGGCGCGGGAGCTCGGCGTCGTCAGCGGCGTCGTGACCGATCCGACGCTGTTGAGGCGCGACCGCGCGACGCCGTCGCAAGGGCGGCTGTCGCCGCTGGCGCGCCAGCGCAATGTGCGCGGCGCATTTAAGGCGCCGGACTCTCTGAAAGGGTCGGTGAAGGGCCGGCGCCTGGTCCTGATCGACGATGTTTTTACGACCGGCGCGACTCTCGATGAATGCGCGCGGGTGCTGAAACGCGCCGGCGCGGCGCAGGTCGATGCTTTGTGCCTGGCGCGCGTATTGCGGGCCCGATTCTAATGGGTCGGGTGCGTCACCCCGCCGCGCATTCCCGTGAGACTGGTCTCTCGCGACAGACTGTTTTCTGTCAATATTGCTGGGAAGTTGATAAATTTGTGACAAAAAGCTGGTTGAAGCGGCGGGTCTGGCGCTCGATATAGGGTCGGTTGGTCGGTGAAGGCCGCGGTTGGGCGGCCCTTGGAGGAAATGAGACGATGGCGACGGTTGAGATCTATACGCGCCCGATGTGCGGATTCTGCTATCAGGCGAAGAAGCTGCTCGACAAAAAAGGCGTGGCCTATTCGGAATACAATATTTGGGCGGAAGACGGGCGCAAAGATGAGATGCTCGCACGCTCGAACGGCGGCCGCACCGTACCGCAGATTTTCATCAATGAAGAACATATCGGCGGGGCGACGGATCTGATGGCGCTCGAACAAGCCGGAAACCTGGACGCCAAACTGGCTTCCAACCAAGCCGCCTGATGACCGCGCTTTCGGTCGCCTGCATCCAGACGACCTCGACAACCAGCATCGCGCGCAACATCGCGCTGACGACCCCGATGATCGAAGACGCGGCCCGATCGGGCGCGTCGCTGATTTGCCTGCCGGAGGTCGTCAATCTCGTTCAAGGCGAACGGGAGATGCGGTTGGCGGAAGCCCACCCGGAAGAGACGGAACCTGCGCTCGCCGCCTATCGCGAACAGGCGGCGCGCCTGGGGGTTTGGATCCATGTCGGCTCTCTCGTGATCCGCCAGCCCGGCCAGGAGAAGTTCCTCAATCGCGGCTTCCTGATCGATCCGACCGGGGCCGTTATGGCCCGATACGACAAGATCCATATGTTCGACGTCGACCTGAAAGGCGGCGAGCGCTATCGCGAATCCAGCGCTTTCCAGCCGGGCGATCGGGCGGTGGTGGCGCAGACGCCCTGGGGGGCTTATGGCATGGCGATCTGCTATGACATGCGTTTCCCGCATCTGTTCCGCGCCCAGGCCGAGGCGGGCGCGCGAATCCTTACCGCGCCGTCCTGCTTCACCCGCCCCACCGGCCAGGCGCATTGGCATGCGCTGCTGCGGGCGCGCGCCATCGAGAATGGCTGCTTTATGATCGCGGCGGCGCAATGCGGCGTGCATGAGGACGGCCGCAAGACCTATGGCCATTCCCTGATCGTCGATCCTTGGGGCGAAGTGCTCGCCGATGGCGGCGACGCGCCGGGGGTCGTCGTCGCCGAGCTTGACCTCGACCGCGTCGATGAGGTGCGCGGCATGGTGCCCAGCCTGGCGAATAGCCGCCCCTTCGCCGCGCCGGAGATTGTGACCGACACCAAGGCGGCGGAGTAGGACTCAGGCCACGTTCGGGCGGCGCGCCAAGACCCGCTGGATCTTGGCTGGTTTCGGGTCGTCGACGAAGCCGTGAAAAGCGTCCTCGACGATAAGGTCGGGCGCGCAGGCCTCGGCTAATTCATCCTCCTGCAGCAAATAGTCAGGGTTCGTCGGCCGGCCGTAGGCTTCGTTGCCGCGGGCGAAGGTCTGATAGAGCAACGCGCCGCCCGGCGCGACGCTCGCGACGATTCGAGGCAAGAGGGGCCGCCAGAGGTAGTTCGCCACCACCACACGATCGAAGTGGCGGCCTTCGAGCGGCCAGGGCCTGGATTCGAGATCGGCCTTGATCAGGGTCGCGTGCGGCCGGTCGCGCAAATCCGCAACTCCGTCCAGCTTGATATCGACGAATGTAACGGCGCAGCCGCGTTCCAGATAGGCCCGGCCGTGGCGTCCGCCGCCGCAGGCCAAGTCCAGCACTGACGCGCCCGCCGGAGCCGTCTCGGCGTCGCGCACGATCCACGCCAATGGTTTACTGGATACGGGTGCGGCCAATGGCCCAACCTGTTTCGGGTCTGTCATCACCTCGTCATCCTTGCGTTTTGGCCACTTCCGACCATTTATGACACAAACCTAGCCAATGTATCTCCGCAATCCGCGATTAGGAGCCGGGCGCGAAAACGGAAGCGACGCGATGATCTCGTTCAATCTTTACTGTTCCAAAGATCATGAGTTCGAAGGCTGGTTCCAGAGCAGCGCCGCCTTTGACGAGCAGGTGGCCAGCAAAACGCTCGCCTGCCCGATCTGCGGCGACAAGAAAATCTCCAAAGCGCTTAGCGCGCCGATGGTCGCGTCCAGCAAAGCGCGCGACGCCGCCCGAGCGGAGAAATCCCTGTCCGACGCCAAACAGATGAAACAGGCGCTGACCCTGATGCGGCAAAAAGTGAAGGATAATTGCGAGAATGTCGGCGAGCGCTTCGCTGAAGAAGCCCGCAAGATCCATTATGGCGAAGCCGAGGAACGCGGGATTTACGGGCGAGCGAGTTCCGAAGAGGCCAAGGACCTGGTCGAAGAAGGGATCGACGTGAACGCCATCCCTTGGATGGCCGAAGAGGTCGAGCACTGACCCCCGACCGGCCGGCGACCCCCGCTTAGGCCGCCGCGAACACGCCCATATAATTCACCCCAAGATCGCGCGGCGCCAGCCGCCACTGATCTTTCAACGGATTATAGGCGACGCCGGTCAGTTCCAGCGGCGCCAGATCGGCGCGCCGCAATGACGCGGCCGCTTCGGACGGTTTCACGAATTTCCGCCAGTCATGGGTGCCGCGCGGAAGCCAGCCCAGGACATACTCCGCCCCGACGATGGCCAGCGCGAAAGCCTTGGGCGTGCGGTTCAGGGTCGCCAGAAAGAACAAGCCACCGGGCTTCACCAGACCGCCGGACAGCGCCAGGAACGCCTCCGGATCGGCGACATGTTCGACCACTTCCATATTCAGGACCGCGTCGAACCGATCGCCTTCCGCCGCCAGCGCCTCCACGGTCGTGAAACGATAGTCGATCGTCAGGCCCATCTGTTCCGCATGCGCCGCCGCCGCCTTGACGCTGCGTTCGGTCGCATCAATGCCTGTCACCTCGGCCCCCAACCGGCGCAGTGGTTCACAGAGCAGACCGCCGCCGCAGCCGATATCCAAAATCTTCAGCCCTGCGAGCGGGTTCGGCTGCATTGGATCGCGGTCGAAATGCTGGCACAAGCGGTCGCGGATGAAGCCGATCCGCACCGGATTGAACTTGTGCAGCGGCTTGAACTTGCCGTTCGGGTCCCACCATTCGTCGGCGATGGCGGCGAATTTCTCGATCTCGGCCGCGTCCACCGTGTTTACGCCTTCCGGACCCGTTTCAGGAGAAGGGTCGGGGCGCAAGGTTTCTTTGTCCATGTAGGAACGTCGTTTCGGGGATGCGGTCACGCGGGTTTCCTGTGCTTGCGCCGGTAGGGGCTAATCAGTATGCATAGCGCGCCCTGGCCCGGCGGACCAGCGCGCCCCTTCGTCTCGGTCTACGCAGCGGCCCGGCGGTTGGATGCGCGGCGCCAGATTGGCGCGGGCGGCTTCAACCAATTCCGTAGGGCCTTCTCATGGCGCGCATCGTGATGAAATTCGGCGGAACGTCGGTCGCCGACCTGGACCGGATCGCCAACGCCGCCGCCCGCGTGAAGGACGAGGTTGAGGCCGGCCATAAAGTCATCGTGACCGTTTCGGCCATGGCCGGGGTGACCAACCAACTGGTCGGCTATGTCGACCAAACCAGCCGGATGTATGACGCGCGGGAATATGACGCCATCGTCTCCAGCGGCGAACAGGTGACGTCGGGCCTGATGGCGCTGCGGCTGCAAGAGATGGGCGTGCCGGCGCGCTCCTGGCTCGGCTGGCAGATCCCGCTGCGCACCAACGACGTGCATGGCAAAGCGCGGATCGAAGCGATCGAAACCGAAGAGATCTCCGGGCGTTTCGCAGAGGGCCAAGTCGCGGTTGTCGCCGGCTTCCAAGGGATCAGCCCGAATAACCGGATCACCACCCTGGGCCGCGGCGGCACCGACACCACGGCGGTGGCCCTGGCGGCTGCGTTTCGGGCGGACCGCTGCGACATATACACCGATGTGGATGGGGTCTATACGACCGATCCCAGGATCGTCGCCAAGGCGCGGAAGATCGACAAGATCAGTTTCGAGGAGATGCTGGAGATGGCGTCGCAAGGCGCGAAAGTGCTGCAGACCCGCTCGGTCGAACTCGCCATGAATCACGGCGTTCGGCTCCAGGTCCGCTCCAGCTTTGAGATGAGCGACGGAACGCTTGTCGTAGACGAGGATGAAATCGTGGAACAACAGATAGTCAGCGGCATCGCCTATAGCCGGGACGAGGCCAAGATCACCCTGGTCCAGGTCAGCGACAAACCGGGCGTCGCCGCGGCGATTTTCGGGCCCCTCACCCAGGCCTCGATCAATGTCGACATGATTGTGCAATCGGTCTCGCCGGACGGAGAACGCACCGATATGACCTTCACCGTCAGCAAGGCGGACTTGGAACGCGCCCGCACGGCCTTGGAGGACCACCGGGATGAGATCGGGTATCGGGAGATGCTGTCCGACGCCGATGTGGTGAAGATTTCGGTGATCGGGATCGGCATGCGATCGCATGCGGGGGTCGCGCAAACCATGTTCTCGACCCTTGCGGAGAAGGGCATCAATATCCAGGTCATCTCCACGAGCGAGATCAAAATCTCGACCCTGGTGGCCGAGGAATATACCGAGCTCGCGCTGCGCGCGTTGCATACGGCCTACGGATTGGACGCCCACTAAGGTCCCATTCACGGTCCGCCGGAAGGCGGGGCCAGGCTGGATCGGCTGAGTTGCGCCCACGGACCGGCGCCCAAATAACGGGAGACGAGGTGCATGGCGTTGCGGGCTGCCTGGGCTGGATCGCGACTGCTGCTGCGGCGGCTGCGCGACGTCATGGCCGGATCGGGCAGCGCGCAGGACCGGCTGAACCGCATTGTCGGAATCATTGCGCGCGACATGGTGGCCGAAGTCTGTTCGATCTACGCCCGCCGCGCCGGCGATGTAATCGAACTTTTCGCGACGGAAGGCTTGAAATCTGACGCGGTGCATTCGGTTCGGTTTCGGTTTGGCGAAGGGATTGTCGGCGTCGTCGCCGCCACCGCACGCCCAATCGCCCTGGCCGATGCGCAAAGCCATCCCGATTTCGCCTTCCGGCCTGAGACCGGCGAACAGAATTACAGCTCCATGCTGGGCGTCCCGGTCCTGCGCGGCGGCCGGGTCCTGGGTGTGCTGGCGATCCAGAACCGGACGCGCCGGGAATACGCCGAGGAGGAGATCGAAACGCTGGAGACCGTCGGCATGGTCGTCGCCGAGCTGCTGGCCGGCGGCGAATTGGTCTCAGTTCTCGAACAACAACCCACCGACGGCCTGGGACTGGCCCCGCTGCGCCTGGAGGGGGTGCGGCTGAGCCCCGGCTTGGCGATGGGCGCCGCGGTTCTGCATCAGCCGGCCTATCTGACCGGCGATCCGGTCGCGGAGGATGAAACGGTCGAGCTGCAGCGCCTGCATGAGGCGATCGACGCCATGCACAGCGCGCTGGACGGCATGATCGAGCGCTATGGCAGCGATCAGGCGGGCGACCATCTGGATATCCTGCGCACCTATCGCATGTTCGCCGAGGATCAGGGCTGGATTCGGCGCATCCGAGAGGCGATCGGGACCGGCCTGACGGCCGAAGCCGCCGTGATCCGGGTTCAGAGCGATATGCGGGCGCGCATGGCCCTGGTGAAAGACGCCTATATCCAGGAGCGGCTGTCGGATTTCGAGGATCTGACCGGCCGCCTGATCCAGCATCTCGCCGGCGAGACGGCGCAGCAGGCCGCCCGGCAACGCGATCTGCCCGAAGACGCGATCCTGGTCGCCCGCAATATGGGCCCCGCCGATCTACTGGATTACGAGGACAGCCAGATCAACGGCGTGGTGCTGGAGGAAGGTTCGGCCGCCGCCCATGTGGCGATCGTCGCCAAGGCGCTGGACATCCCCGTCGTCGGCCGCATCACCGGCGCCATGACCCGGATCGAGCCGGGCGACCGCCTGGTGGTCGACGGGGCGAACGGGGTCTGTTTCGTCCGGCCAAACGATGATTTTCAGCGCACTTTCGCGCGTTCGATGGCGCTGCACGCCGAGCGCAAGGCCGCCTATGCGCGGGACGCCGCGCTGCCCAGCGTCACAAAGGACGGCGTGCCGATCACGCTGAACATGAACGCCGGGTTGCTGATCGACCTGCCGCATCTGCGCGAGATGGGCGGCGCCGGGATCGGGCTCTACCGGACCGAAGTGCCCTTCATGGTGCGCTCCGAATTCCCCGACGTTGCGGCGCAGGAGCGGCTCTATACCGCGATCCTGGAACAGTCGGACGGCAAGCCTGTGGTCTTCCGGACTCTCGACATCGGCGGCGACAAGATCCCGACCTACATTCAGGAAATGGGCGAAGAGAACCCGGCAATGGGTTGGCGCGCCGTGCGAATTGGCCTGGATCGCCCGGCGCTGCTTAGAGCCCAGTTGCGCGCCCTGGTTCAAGCGTCGAGCGGTCGGCCGCTGTATGTGATGTTCCCGATGATCGCGCAGACCGCAGAGATGATCCGCGCCCGCGCCCTGGTCGATATCGAACTGGAGCGCGCGGTTGAGCGCGGCTTGCCTGGCCCAAGCCTGGTGCGCGTCGGCGCGATGCTGGAAGTCCCTTCCTTGGCGTATCAACTGGCCAGCCTGAAGCGTCATGTCGATTTTCTCTCGGTCGGATCGAACGATCTGCTGCAGTTCCTGTTCGCCAGCGACCGCGGCAATCCGAAGCTGGACGGGCGCTATGACCCGCTGTCCCCGGCGATGCTGGGCATGCTGAAATCGATCGCCGAGACCTGCCGCACCCACGAGATCGAACTGTCGCTTTGCGGCGAGATGGCGGGCTCGCCCGTGGACGCGATGGCTTTGATCGGGCTCGGCTATCGGACGCTGTCGATGAACGCGACCGCGATCGGACCCGTCCGCGCCTTGGTGCGCAGCATCGACGCCGGCGCCGTCACCGAACTGATCGAAAGTCACTTGCAGAGCGGGGCTCATTCCTTACGCTCCGTCCTAAAGAGTTACGCTGTCGATCGTGGTGTGCAAATCTGAGTCGCTTTCTTAACGGCGACGATTAACCCATTGCCGAACCACAATTCTTTATGCTAATTACCACAGAGATTGTATTGTGATAATCCCGGATGGCGGAGCGAGAGCCCGCCATTGTCGCGGCGCCAAGCCGACAGAACGCAACGTGGTTGATCTGACAGACAGGAACAGGCGCTATGGCGCAGAATGCGGCCAAAACTGAAATCGCCAATGATGTCGTGCGCATGCCGTTGACAACGGTCATCGATAACGCGCCGGTCGGTGCGATCCTCCACGACGCCCGGATCGCGGCCGGACAGGATTTGCCGCATGTCTCAGAAAGACTGCGGATTCGCCGGGTCTATATCGAAGCGATCGAGGAAAGCCGCTTGGCTGATCTGCCGGGCCTGCCTTACGCGATCGGGTTCGTCCGCGCCTACGCCAATCATTTGGGGCTCGACACGCAGAAGCTGGTTGAGAAATTCAAGCAGGAAGCCTCTGATCTCGAAGGCAAAACGCAACTGGTCCTGCCGGAGCCGATTGCGGTGGGACGGACGCCGACCGGACCGGTCGTCTTCCTGTCGCTGCTGCTGCTCGCCTGCGCCTATGGCGGTTGGCTCTATGTCAGCAACAAGGATGCGGCGCAGATCGACCTGATACCGCCGTTGCCGGACTCGATCGCCCAACTCATCAACCCGGATGCGGCCGCGCCGGAACCAAATGCGGCAGAAGAGACGGCGCCGACGCCGGAGCCCGAACGCGTCACCGTCCAGGTCGAAGCGCAGCCGCCGACAGAGGCCGCGCCCGTGCTGGAAAAACTATCCGAGCCGGCGTCAGAGCCGACGACAGGCGCCCCCGCGGCCGCAGAGGCGCCCCAGACTGCAGCGCCCCAAACTGCAACGCCCGAGAGTCCAGCGCCCGTGGAAGCCGCCCCTGAGGCAGTCGCGCCTGACGAAACGGCGACAGAGACGACGACGTCAGAGCCAGCGGCCCAGGAGATCGCGACCGAGGCGACCGGTCCGGAGCGTACTGCGCCATCCGAACCGGCGGCGGCGGTTGTGACCGCAGCGCCGGAAATCGCGCGTCAGCCGGCGGAGGAAGAGCCGGTTGTTGAAGACACCGCGGACAGCGCGCAAACACTGAGTGAGGTTGAGCCGTCGGCCGCCCTGGCCCGCGCCGAACCAACGCCCGCCGTTGAGCCCAACCGGGCGCTTGAGACAGACCCTGCGGCCAGCGCCGCACCCGTGCTCGAAACCGCGGCGCCGGTCGTGTATGGCGCGGAAAACGCGGATTCCAGGGTCGTCATTGTCGCGCGCGGGCCTGTCTGGGTCGAAGTGACGGGGGCGGACGGTCAAGTGCTGCTGACCCGGTTGCTCAATGACGGCGATCGTTTCCGGACGCCGAATACGCCGGGCCTGACGCTGGTGACCGGCAACGCCGGCGGGCTCGAATTTCTGGTCGACGGGGTGGCGGCGCCAGATATCGGTCCGGCGGGCGCCGTGCGCCGGGATGTCAGCCTGGACCCGGAAGCGCTGCTGCGCGGCCCCGACCCGGCCACGCAATAGAGGCGCGCAATAAGGCCTCGCACTTGGCGCCAAAGCCGCGCAATCCGCCGATAAAACTTGAAAAACGCGGCGCGTCTCCGCATGGTCCACCGGCGTGGACGGGGCGATTGGCCCCTTGCCGCGCCTGGACCGATATTGGTCATCCACCGGGTGGAAATTCATGAGCGTTCGCCCCTATCGCGACATTTATCGCCGGAAATCGCGCCAGATCATGGTCGGCGACGTGCCGGTCGGCGGCGACGCGCCGATCTCGGTCCAGACCATGACCAACACGCTGACGCCGGATATCAAGGCGACCAGCGCGCAAATCCGCGCCTGCGAAGAGGCCGGCGCCGACATTGTCCGCGTCTCCTGTCCCGACGAGGCGTCGACCGAAGCGCTGGGCGAGATCGTGCGCCGGGCCAATGTGCCGATCGTCGCGGACATCCACTTCCACTATAAGCGCGCGATCGAAGCGGCTGAGGCCGGGGCCGCCTGCCTGCGGATCAATCCGGGCAATATCGGCAGCGCCCAACGCGTCAAGGAAGTGGTGAAGGCGGCCAAGGATCACGGCTGTTCGATCCGGATCGGCGTCAACGCCGGCTCGCTGGAAAAGCATCTGCTGGAGCGCTACGGCGAACCGGTCCCCGAAGCCATGGTCGAAAGCGCGCTGGAGCACGCCAAGATCCTCGAAGACAATGATTTCTTCGAGTTCAAGATCAGCGTCAAAGCCTCCGACGTATTCCTGGCGGTCGCCGCCTATCATGGTCTGGCCGAGGCTTGCGACTACCCGCTGCATCTCGGTGTGACCGAGGCGGGCGGGTTGCGCAGCGGCACGATCAAGAGCTCGATCGGTCTAGGCTCGCTGCTCTGGGCCGGCATCGGCGACACGATCCGGGTCTCGCTGTCCGCCGATCCGGTCGAAGAGGTCAAAGTCGGCTTCGACATTCTGAAATCGCTCGGCCTGCGGCACCGCGGCGTGAATGTGATCTCCTGCCCCTCCTGCGCCCGGCAGCAATTCGACGTGATCGAGACGGTGAAGGTGCTGGAACAGCGGCTGGCCCATATCACCACGCCGATGACTGTCAGCGTGATCGGCTGCGTCGTCAACGGCCCGGGCGAGGCGCGCGAGACCGATATCGGCTTCACCGGCGGCGGCAAAGGCACCCATCAGGTCTATATCGCCGGCCTGCCGTCGCATCGGCTGCAAAACGAGGACATTGTCGACCATCTGGTCGGTCTGGTCGAAAAGAAGGCGGCGGAAATCGACGCCGACCGCGCCGCGCAAGCGGCCGAATAGCACCACTCAGCGGAGGTTCGCCATGGCGGCGCTTCAACCCGTTCGCGGCACACACGATCTTTTGCCCGATGATTTTCGGCGCCATCGCGCCGTCAGCGATGCAGCGGCCGAGACCGCCTTGCGCTACGGCTATGAGCAGATCGCGACGCCGATCTTTGAATTCAGCGCCGTCTTCAACCGCACCTTGGGCGATACGTCGGACATCGTGACCAAGGAGATGTACTCCTTTGACGATCGCGGAGGCGACAATATTACCCTGCGGCCGGAAAACACGGCGGGCGTCTGCCGCGCCTTCATGTCAAACGGCTTGGCGCAGCAAGCGCCGGTCCGACACTTCTATGCAGGCCCGATGTTTCGCTATGAACGCCCGCAGAAGGGTCGCCTGCGACAATTCCATCAGTTTGGGATTGAATTGATCGGCGCGCCCCAGGCTCAGGGCGATATCGAGGTGATCGCCTGCGGCGCCGCGATCATGGAGACGTTGGGACTCAAGGACCGGGTCACGCTGGAACTCAATACCTTGGGAGACAGCGCCAGCCGGGACGCTTATCGCGCCGCCCTGGTCGCCTATTTCCAAGATCATCTCGCGGCTCTGTCCGATGAGTCGAAAGACAGGCTCGGCCGCAACCCGCTGCGGATCCTGGATTCGAAAGATGAGGGGGATCGGCGGATCGTGGCTGGAGCGCCGTCCTTTGACGAGTACCTTAATACCGAAAGCCAGGAATTCTTCGCAGCGGTTCGCGAGGGGCTCGAAACGTTGGGCATCGCCTACGCGTTGAACCCGAAGCTGGTGCGCGGTTTGGATTATTACTGCCACACCGCCTTCGAATTTACGACGACCGAACTGGGCGCGCAGGCGGCGGTTCTGGCTGGCGGGCGCTATGACGGGCTGATGGAGATGATGGGCGGCCCGGCGACGCCCGGCGTCGGCTGGGCGGCGGGGATCGAGCGCTTGGCGATGCTGGCTGACAGCCCAGCGCCGCCACCGGGGATCGTCGCGATCGTGCCGTTGGGCGAAGCCGCAGAACGCCGGGCGCTGCAATTGGCGGAAACGTTGAGGCGCGACGGGCTGCGGGTCGATTGGGCTTTTTCCGGCGCGATGAAGAAGCGGATGAAACGCGCCGACAAGGTCGGGGCGACGCACGCCGTGATCCTGGGCGACGAGGAACTGGTGCGGGGCGTTGCGCAAGTGAAGGACATGGCGCAAGGCGGCCAATCCGAAGTGGCGCTGGACGGGCTTGGTCCGGCGCTGAAGGCCGCCCAGGCGGCGCGCGCGACCGGGTGACGGCGGAGGCGGTGAGAGGCCAGTGGCGGCGCAATCCTATATCGCAGTCGGCGCTGATCACCGATCCTCGAACGCGGGCGTGCGCGACCGGCTGTTCCTGGACGAGGCCGGACGCCGCGAGGCTTTGGCGGACCTGCGCGCCAAAGGCGTCGATCAGGCCGTAATCCTGTCGACCTGCGACCGGGTCGAAGTCCATTCGGCCGCCGACGATCCCGATGCGGCGATCGCGGCGATTCAATCCACCCTGGCGAGCAAAGCGGGCTATAGCGAGGCAAGGGCCGCCGAATTGCTAACACGGCGCCGCGAGCGGGACGCCGTGCGCCGCCTCTTCCGCGTCGCCTGCGCCTTGGAGAGCGCGGTGATCGGCGAAAGTCAGGTTCTGGGGCAAGTCAAGGAAGCCTACGGCGAATCGCAGTTGGCCGGCTCGATGGGGCGCGCGCTCGACACGCTGTTCCAAAGCGCCTTCGCTGCCGCGAAACAGGTGCGGACGGTTACGCGGATTGGCGAAGGCGCGGTCACGGTGGCCTCGGCGGCGGTTCAGACGCTACGCGACCTGCATGGCGACCCGGCGCGCTGCCGGCTGTTGCTGGTCGGGCTCGGCGATGTCGGCGCCCTTTTGCTGGAGCAATTCCGGCTGGCCGGGCTGACGGAGGCGACCCTGACCGGCGCCTCGCGGCGGGTCGAAAAGGCGGCGCTGGCGGCGGGTTGCCACTATGCAAAGCTTGAGGATTTGCCGGCGGCGCTGGCCAACGCGGATGTGGTGGTGACCGCGGCGAGCGGCGGGCGCTATTTGATCGACGCAGAGACATGCGGCGCGGCGCTGAAGAAACGGCGCGGCGCGCCGATCCTGTTCTTCGATTGCGGCGCGCCGGCGGATATCGACCCGACCGTATCCGAGCATGAACAGGCCTATCTCTTCACCCTGGCCGATATCGAGCGAATGGCGCGAGACGGCCGGTTCGGGCGCGAGGACGAAGCGGAACAAGCGGCGCGCATGGTCGAGGACTGCATCGATCAGTTTCAGCGCGACCGCGAGAGCCAGAAGGCCGTGCCGGCGTTGGTCGCGCTGCGGGCGCATTTCGAGGATCAACGGGCCGCTGTGTTGCGGCAATATCGCCGCGCCGACGCCGACGAAGCGACGCGGCTGCTGATCCAGCGTCTGTTGCACACGCCGAGCGGCGCGCTGCGGGCTCTGGCGTCCGAAACGGGGGCGTCCGAAACGGGGGCGTCCGAAACGGGGGCGTCGGAGGGCGCCGCATCGGATATGGCCGAGGCGGAGGCGCTGCTGAGGCGGTTGTTCGATCTGCCCGTTTCGGATAGCGACAGCGGCGCGAAGACAGTGGCGGGCGGCTCAGCGCGGCCGCCGGAGGAAGAATCATGAGTTGGCGCGCACGTCTTGAACGCATGGTCGCTCGGTCGCACGAGCTCTCGGACCGGATGGCGTCCGGCGATCTCAGTTCCGAGGATTTCACCCGGCTGTCCAAGGAATATGCCGAGATCGCGCCGATCGTGGAAAAGATCGGGGAGTATCGGGCGGCCGAATCGGAACTGGCGGATCTCGCCGCCTTGCTCAGCGATCCGGAGACCGACGAGGATATGCGCGAGTTGGCGCGCGAAGAACAAACAGGGTTGAAGGCGGAGCTCCCGGCGCTGGAACGCGCCCTGCAGCTGATGCTGCTGCCCAAGGACGAGGCGGATTCGCGCGGCGTCATTCTGGAGATTCGCGCCGGAACCGGCGGGGACGAGGCGGGCCTGTTCGCCGGCGACCTGTTCCGGATGTATCAACGCTACGCCCAGGCCCAGGGCTGGCGGCTGGAGATGATCGAAGAAAGCGAGACCGATATCGGCGGATTCAATCAGGTCGTCGCCTCGGTTTCCGGCCAGGGCGTCTATGGCAGATTGAAATACGAATCCGGCGTGCATCGGGTGCAGCGCGTGCCGGTCACCGAAAGCGGCGGACGGGTCCATACCTCCGCCGCCACGGTCGCCGTCCTGCCGCAGGCCGAAGAGGTCGATGTTTCGATCGACGAGAAGGATTTGCGCATCGACACCTACCGCTCGCAAGGCGCCGGCGGCCAACATGTCAACACGACCGATAGCGCCGTGCGCATCACCCATCTACCCACCGGCATCGTCGTCCAATGCCAGGATGAAAAATCGCAGCATAAGAATCGGGCCAAGGCGATGACCGTGCTGATGGCGCGGCTCTATGAAGCGGAACGGGACCGGCTGGACGCGGAGCGCGCCGCCGAGCGCAAGGGTCAGGTCGGTTCCGGCGACCGCTCGGAACGGATCCGCACCTACAATTTCCCGCAAGGAAGGGTCACCGATCACCGGATCAACCTGACGCTCTACAAGCTGGACAAGATGATGACCGGCGAAGCGGTGGATGAGGTGATCGACGCGCTGATCCTCGAGGATCAGACCGCTCGCCTGACCGCCATGACGGAAGACGCGGCGTGACGGCCACAGCGAAGGCGAAAACTACGGCGCCTGCGCATACGATCCGCGCTGCGCTGCGCGACGCGGCCGCGAGGCTCAAGGCCGCCGGTGTCGCGACACCGATGCTCGACGCCAAACTGCTGCTGCGTGCGAGCGAGGGTCTCGGCGCCGCGGCCTTGATCGCGGAAGAAGAACGGTTGCTCAAACATTCAGCGCGGTTTCTCACTTGGATCGAGCGGCGCGCGGCGGGCGAGCCGGTGTCGCGCATTCTCGGTTCCCGCGGCTTCTGGAAGCATGATTTTCTGATCTCCCCTTCCGTGCTCGACCCACGGTCGGATACGGAAACGCTGGTCGAAGCCGTCTTGGCGGCGTTTCCAGATCGGTCGGAGCCGCTCTTGATCCTTGATCTCGGCGTCGGTTCCGGCTGCATCCTGCTCTCACTACTGGCGGAGTATGTCAGCGCTCATGGTCTCGGCGTGGACGTCTCGGCGGACGCGTTGGATATCGCGGCGCAAAATGCTGCGGCGCTGGACGTTTCGGATCGCTATGAAGGGCGAGAAGGCGACTGGTGGGCCGGTTTGGAACACGACCGGTTCGATGTGATCGTCAGCAATCCGCCCTATATCCCGCAGGCCGAGATCGCTGGTTTGGCGCGTGAGGTGCGCGACCATGACCCAGCGCTGGCGCTCGATGGCGGCGTGGATGGGCTAGACGCATACCGGGCGATCTTAGCCCACGCGTCAGAGCATGTGGCGCCGCGCGGTCGGTTGTTCCTCGAACTCGGCCATGGGCAGGCCGCCGCTGTCGCCGCGCTTGCGCCCGCGGCCAGGCTACAGGTTGTCACGCAGCATCGCGATCTGTCCGGAACCGTGCGTTGCCTCGGCCTCGCGCACGCATATTAGAAGATTTGAAAGCGCATAATACCGCGATTTTCCGCTTGGATTCACCGGCGCTGGACGCTAGCTTCCGTTTTGTGAAAAAGGTCCTTTCAGCCTGATTTGGCGGCTCGCGCAAAATGACGCGAACAGAAAGGTCCGAAAGCTTGCGCCGCCATGGCAGTCGCGCTCACCGCGGGGGGTGGAGCCGATATCGATCGAACAGGTCGAACGAAATAGGCAGCGCTATATCGATTACGATGTAAGGGGATCGATCGCTTCTAAAAGCGCGGGCCAAGGCCCGTAACACAGTGTCTGCTCGATAGAGCGACGCGGGGCGCGCGGCTGGCATGGCGTGACGCCGAATCGGGTGTCCGAACAGATATCCAGACGCGGTGCGCCGCTGTAACGCCATGCCTCATCACACGGCCGATCCAGAACTGCAGACTTCGAAACACGAACGCTTCAACGAACCAACGGTAAATGACATGAGACCCAACAACCCTTCGCAAGGTCAAAAACGCGGCCGCAATCGCGGGCCGAACAACCGTCGCGGCGGCGGCGGGTCTCACCGCAGCACTTTTGATTCGAACGGCCCGAACGTCCGCATTCGCGGATCGGCGTCTCAGATCCACGACAAATACGTGACCTTGGCGCGGGATGCGATGTCGGCCGGCGACCCAGTGCTTGCGGAAAGCTACTTCCAATTCGCGGAACATTATTACCGTATCGCCAATCCCGAAGAGACGCGCCCGCCGCGCCGGCATGAGGATCAGGGCGCCGACGCATCGGCGGCGCAGCCGGCCGCAGCGCCAGAAGAAGCTGAGACCGACGCGGCGAGCGGCGACCGTCGGCGACAAGCGAACCGGCATCGGAATGGCGATGGCCGGTCAGATGGACGCCAAGAGTCTCGCACGGATGGTCGGACCCGAAATCCGCGCGGTGAGCGCCAAGAGAGCGCTGAGGCTAACAGTACCGGAGCCGCTGTCGAGACCGTTGGCGCGATCGCGTCGGGCGGCGAGGACGGCGGTCAAGAAGACGGCGCAAACGGTCGGCCCGCGCTGAAGGCGTTCAATCAGGCGGATCTGCCGCTCGATGAAGGCGAAACGGCCGAAGCCAAACCGTCCGCTCCGGCGGCCAAGAAAGCGCCGGCCAAACGGCGCCGGACGCCGCGCGCTCAAGCGCCTGTCACACCGGCTGAATTGGCGGCGGCGGCCTCCGGCGATACGGCGGATTGAGCCGGCGGCGGCTGTCAGCCCTCAGATAATTTCGATTTCCTGACCTTCGCGGATCGTCCCGCCCTGGCGGACCCGGACATAAACGCCGCATTTCGTATGCCCGAAACCCTTGCGCAGGGTCAGCGGGATATTCAGGTCGGCCTGTCCTGAGGTCGGGTCGATGTTGGTCGCGGCGCAGCGGCCGATCGGCTCTTCGACCGACAGTTCGACCTCGCCGATCTTAAGCCGTTTGCCTGGCCATTCAGCCTCGATCCAAGGCTTCGGCGCGTCGATATAGAGATTCCCGCGAAAACGCAGAGGATCGATCGAACGCTGCAAGACGCGCCCGATATCGGCGACGCTGGCGAGGTTGATGATCGACAGCCAATTGCCGGGCACATCCGAAAAACAATTGTCCTTGGGCGCCTCGACAATGGTCGGGTTTCCACGCGGTCCGTCCGGCATAAAACCCGCCAGGAAGGTTTGCAGCACCGACCGTCCCGAAGCGCTGGTCAAGGCGCCTTTGCTGACTTGCTTGCCTTTGCGCAGGATGGTCAGCGTCTCGGTCGCCTCGTCAAAAGACGCCCCCAATTCCGCCAGCTTTTCGTCGCGCGCCAGCATCAGGAACTCGTTCTTCGGGGCCCATTCCGGGCTCGCCTTATCGATCCGGCTCGAAGCGTGGGCCATACCGTAGCGGCGGTCGAACGGCATTGGTTGGTCGGGCGTCAGATCGACGCGGGCGACACGGTCCGCCGGCAGGCCTTTAACCGGATAGCGGTGTATATGTGAAATCGTTATCGTCATGGACTGTACCCTATCCCGCGTCGCGGCGCGGTGAAAGCGGCAAAGCGCGACAAAGCCGCACAGCGGCTAGCGATACTGAAACCCTTGTTCCGACAGTTTCCGCAGCAGGAAGTCGCGAAACACAACGACCCTCTGCGAGTGTCGCAACTCCTCCGGATAGACGAAATAGGCCTTGGTCACGGGGCCTTCGGCTTTGTGCAGAACGGTCTCGAGCTCCGGCGCCACTTGGCCCATATAGTCGGGCAACAGACCGATGCCGAGCCCGCTCATCACGGCGCGGTAAATGCCATAGGCGTTGTTCACCCGCAGGATCGGGCGCCGCGGCTTTTTGGGATCGGCGCCGGCGGTCAGCAGCCAATTGACCGTTGGGTTCGGCAGCGGCGTGTCGTGACCGAAGACGATGAGGTCGTGATCATCCAGATCCTCGGGCTTTTCCGGTCGGCCGCGCTCGTCGAAATAGCTGGCCCGACCAAACACCGCGCTGGGAATCTTGGCCAGCGGCCGCTGGATCAGATCGGGCTGCCGCGGTTCGTACATCCGGATCGCCACATCCGCCTGCCGCATCCCCAGATCCACCGACTGGTCGGTCAGATACAGGCTGACCTCGACATCCGGGTTGTCCTTGATGAATTCGCGCATATGCCGGGTCAGCCAGGTCGAGCCAAAGCCGATGGTCGTTGTCACTTTCAATGGTCCGGTCGGACGGTCGAAACTCTCCGACAGCTGGGACTGCGCCATCGAGAGCTTGTGGAACACCTCGCGGACGGTGCGGTGCAGCAGCTCGCCCTGCTCGGTCAGGATCAGGCCGCGCGCATGCCGATGGAACAACGGCGCCTTCACGCTTTCCTCCAACGCGCTGATCTGGCGGCTGACGGCGGATTGCGACAGGTTCAGGGTCTCCCCGGCATGGGTGAAGCTGCCGGCCTGCGCCACGGCGTGAAAGACGCGCAACTTGTCCCAATCCATCGGCATCCTGGTCTCCAGCGCATCGGCCTCGGGCGGCGCGTCGCAGGCGCGCATGCTAGGGGACGCCGCGACGTGAGAGCAACAGATTATCCCTGCTGTGAGAACGCGACGCGAGATTGTGGAGTCACGGTTGAAGCGCTAGACAAGTCGCACAGGAATGCGTCGATGGAGTGGCGGATGCGCCGTCGCGTTGGGCGGCGACGTCCGATCAAGCGCCTTTCCTTGAAGAACTGACGGAACCAGCACAGAGCCGATGCTTCTCTCCCCGCCCAATATCCTGACGATGATACGGATTCTGGTGATCCCGGGCATCGTGATCGCCATGATCGGCTGGCAGACCGATTGGGCGCGCTGGACGGCCTTGGGCCTTTTCGTTTTCGCGGGCGTGACTGACTTTTTCGACGGCTATATCGCACGCCGCATGGGACAAGTGTCGAACCTCGGCCGCTTTCTCGACCCGGTCGCCGATAAGCTGTTGGTCGCCACCGTGATCTTCATGCTGGTGGCGCAAGAGGATCTCACCGGCATCCATATCTTGCCGGGTTTGATCATTCTGGTGCGCGAGATCACCGTCAGCGGCCTGCGGGAATTCCTCGCTGGATTGCGCGTCTCGGTGCCGGTGACCGGCCTCGCCAAATGGAAAACGACGGTCCAGATGGTGGCGCTTGGCTTCCTGATCGTCGGTCCCGCCTCGCCGGATGCGGTTCCCACGGTTCAGATCGGGATCGTGCTGGTCTGGACCGCCGCGCTGCTGACGGTGATCACCGGCTTCGACTATTTGCGCGCCGGATTGCGCCATATGATCGAGGATACGAAACCTCAATCCGCCGAATAGAGGCGAGACGCCTCGCTAACCGTGGGGAGCCCCATGCGCGTCTTTGGCTTGGCCGGCTGGAACGGCAGCGGCAAGACCACGTTGATGACCGGACTGATCGCGGCGATCAATCGACGCGGCTTTTCCGTATCGACCCTGAAACACGCGCATCACAGTTTCGATATTGATCAGAAGGGCAAGGATTCCCATGCGCACCGCATCGCCGGGGCGGCCGAGGTTCTGGTCGCGTCGGACAGGCGCTGGGCCTTGATGCGCGAGCTGCGCGACGAGGCGGAGCCGACCCTGGACGCGCTTCTGGCGCGCTTGTCGCCAGTCGATTTGGTCCTGGTCGAAGGTTGGAAGTTCCATTCACACGCCAAGCTTGAGATCCATCGCGCCTCTCTCGGCAAGCCGATGCTCTGGCCGGACGACCCGGCGATCGTCGCGGTCGCCGCCGACGCCCCGATTTCGGGCCTGGACCGCCCTTTCCTGGCGCTCGAAAACACTGAGTCCATCGCGGATTTCATCTTGAATCATGTCGGGCTGATCCCGGCCGAGTCCGCCGAAACGCCCAAACTGGAGGCGTAGATGGCGCAGCTGAGCGACGATTGCTTCGCCTTTGGCGGCGGTCTGACGCCGCTGTCGGAAGCGTTGGAGACGCTGCTGGCGCGGGCGAAATGTTTGGTTGAGACCGAGAGCGCCCCGCTGGACCGCGCCGCCGGGCGTATTCTGGGCGCCGATGTCACCGCTGCGATCAATGTGCCGGCCTTCGACAATGCGGCGGTTGACGGATATGCGGTGCGGATCGCCGATTTGAAAGCCGACGAACCGACCATTCTGCCTGTCGTCGGACGCGCGCCCGCCGGCGGCGGCCGTCCGCCGGCCTTGGCCGACGGGGCGGCGATGCGAATCTTCACCGGCGCGCCGCTGCCCGCCGGCGCGGATACGGTGATGATGCAGGAAGATTGCGACGCTTCACCAGATGGGGCGTCGGTCCGGATCCGATCGGGCATCGCGCGGGGGGCGAACGCCCGTTTGGCCGGCGAGGACGTACAAGCAGGGGCGACTCTTCTGCGCGCCGGACGTCGCCTGCGGATCCCCGATATCGGCCTGTTGGCCGGGCAAGGACTGACCGACATCCGATGCCGCGCGCCCTTGCGCTGCGCCCTGTTCTCGACCGGCGACGAGGTGCGCGATCCGGGCGAGCCTTTGGCGGACGGCCAAGTCTATGACGCCAACCGTCATATGCTGGCGGCGGCGTTGATGCGGATGGGCCTCCGGGTTCTCGATCTTGGAGTCATCGCCGACCGGCCCGACGCCGTCGAACAGGCGTTGCGCCGCAGCGCCGCAGAAGCAGACGTGATCCTATCCTCCGGCGGCATGTCGACGGGCGAGGAGGATCATGTCCGCGCCGTTGTCGAGGCGAACGGACGGCTCGATTTCTGGCGTCTGTCGATCAAACCGGGCCGGCCGGTCGGGCTGGGCCAGGTCGCATTCGACGGGAAGCGGGTTACGGTCATCGGCCTTCCCGGCAACCCGGTCGCGGCCTTCACCACTTTCGCGCTGTTGGCGCAACCGCTGTTCCAAAAGTTCGGCGGCGAGACGATCACGCCGCCGCGCCGCTTTCCCGCCACGCTGGGTTTCGCCTATCGAAAGAAAAAAGGACGGCGCGAATTCGTACGCGTACGACTTGACGGCGTCGACTCAACAGGCCGGCTGATACTTCGGAAGCACGGAAAAAGCGGGGCCGGCATCCTGATCTCGCTGTCCGGCGCGGACGGCTTCGCCGAATTGAGCGAAGAGGCCGAATCGCTGGAATCCGGGTCGCCGGCCTCTTATCTTCCTTTCAGCGAGCTGCTGCCCTGACGCAGCCGCCGAGGAAGCGATATGAAACTGCTCTATTTCGCATGGTTGCGCCAGAAGATCGGGCTTGGCGAGGAGACCGTCTCACCGCCCGAATCGGCGTCAACGCCGACGGCGTTGGTCGATTGGCTGCGAACCCGGGGCGACGGCTACGCGCTGGCGTTTTCAGATATCAGCGCCATCAAGGTCGCGATCAATCAGGAATTCGCGAGCTTCGACGATCCGATTTCCGATGGGGACGAGGTGGCTTTCTTCCCGCCCGTCACCGGCGGCTAAAGGCGTCGCCAATCGCATGGCCATACGCGTACAGAGACCGATCTTCGACATCGGGGTCGAACTGTCCGACCTGACCGCTGACAATCCTCGGATTGGCGGCCTGTGCTGCTTTACCGGCCTGGTCCGCGATATGAACAATGGCGATGCGGTGGCGACCCTGACGCTGGAGCACTATCCGGGTATGACCCACAAACAACTCGCCAAGATCGAGGCGGAAGCGAACGAACGTTGGGCGCTCGAAGCGAGCCTGATCATTCATCGCTACGGGACCATGCTTCCGGAAGAACCGATTGTCTTGGTGGCCGCCGCCAGCGCCCACCGGCATGACGCCTTCGCCGCATGCCAATTCATGATGGATTATCTGAAAACCGACGCGCCTTTCTGGAAAGTGGAGGACACCGACCAAGGCGCGCGCTGGGTCGATAGCCGCGACAGCGACGCGACGGCGAAGGCGCGCTGGCGGGACCGGGAATCCTAACGCCAGATCAGATCGACCAGACCGAGAACGATGGCGTAACGGCCGGTCTTGGCGATAGCGACGAACAGCAGGAATAGCGCGAAGGGCGTACGCAAGACCCCGGCGGCGAAGGTCAGCGGGTCGCCGATCACCGGGACCCACGACAAGAGCAGCGAATAGACGCCATAGCGGTTGAACCAGGCGGTCGCTTTGTCCAACGCGGCCGGCTTGATCGGAAACCAGCGGCGCTCGCGCCAATGCAGGCAATAGCGCCCCAAGGCCCAATTCACGATCGACCCCAGCGTATTGCCCGTGCTGGCGACCGCCAAAAGGGTCCAGGCGCTGTAGTCGCCGCCCGCCGCCAAACTCGCCAGTAGAAGCTCAGACGCCGCCGGGAACAGGGTCGCGGCGAGAAACGCGCTGAAAAACAGTCCGGCGAGCGCGTTCAAACCGCCCTCCAAGCAGCCGCCGCGCGACCGCCGATCTCGACGTCGGTCAGGCGGCGCTGGTGCTGATCAGGGCCGTGAGATCGTCGCTGCGGCGCACTTCCGCGTCATAGGCGCCCATCAGGGTCTGGCTGAGCTGACCCGGTGTAAAGCGATAGTCGCCGATTTCCGAGATTGGCGTCACCTCAACGGCCGTCCCGGTAAGGAACGCCTCGGACGCCTGCGCCATCTCGTGCGGTTCGATATGCCGTTCCACAACGTCGATCCCCTCGCGCCGGGCGAGATCAATCACCGTGCGGCGGGTGATCCCATCCAAAAAGCAATCCGGCGTCGGCGTATGCAGCTTGTCCCCCATCAGGAAGAAAATATTGGCCCCCGTCGCCTCCGCCACCAAACCGCGATGGTCGTACATCAGGGCGTCATTATAGCCCGCCGCCTCCGCCTTATGTTTCGACAGGGTGCAGATCATATAGAGACCGGCCGCCTTGCTGGCGGTCGGCGCCGTGTCGGGCGCCGGGCGGCGCCAATCGGAGACCTGCATCCGCAGACCCTTCATCCGCGCCTCCGGCGAGAAATAAGACGGCCATTCCCAAGCGGCGATAGCGACATGCACACCGGCGTTCTGGGCTGAGACGCCCATCATGCCTGAGCCGCGCCAGGCGATGGGTCGGACATAGCCGTCGACGATCCCGTTCTTCGCGACCAAAGCCTCGCAGGCGGCGTCGATCTCTGCGACCGAGTAAGGCAGTTCAAAATCGAGCAGCGCGGCGCTGTCCCGCAGACGCTCGGTATGTTCGGTCAGTTTGAAGATCTTCCCGCCATAGACCCGCTCGCCCTCGAACACCGCCGAAGCGTAATGCAGCGCATGGCTCAAGACATGGACCTGCGCATCCCGCCACGGCGCCATGGCGCCGTCCATCCAAATGAAACCGTCGCGATCGTCGAAGGAAAGCAGTGACATGGTCGTTCCTCACTTTGGTGTTCCGCAGGCCCGACGTCCGGTCGATCGCCCAGAAATACCTGTCGATCATCGGTCCGCCCGAGCCCGCCGCGCCGCAACGACCGAACCGGTTTCCGCCGCAACGCGCAATTTGGTTTCCTCTAATTCCAGAACGGCGATATAAAATGTCGCTCCGAAACAGTTGCGCGAGGTAACACCGGCGTGCATATATGTCAACATGACTGACCCAAATTCCGAGAAAAAAACCACGCCGCCCACCCCGGCGCCCACCGCTGCGGCGATTCCCGCGCCAGGCCCTGCGCCAGGTCCCGCCTCGACCAGCGGCGGGGTGTCCGGCCCCAATCCGTTGTTTCTGCGGGAAGAAGCGCTGCGTCAGGGGATCGAACTGATGTTCTTCGGATATCGCGATTTCATCGCCGAGCCGGATCAGATTCTCAGCGAAAAAGGGCTGGGCCGGGCGCATCACAGGGTGATCTATTTCGTCGGCCGCTATCCCGGCATGACGGTCAGCCATCTGCTCGGCATCCTGAAGATCACGAAACAGAGCCTCAGCCGGGTCCTTAGCCAGCTGGTGGATCAGGGCTATATCGATCAGCGGACCGGCGACGCGGACCGCCGCCAACGCCTCTTGACCCTGACCGACAAGGGCCGTGCGTTGGAGGCGATGCTGACCGAGAATCAACGCCGCCGCATCGCCCGCGCCTTTCGCGAGGCCGGCGCGGAAGCCGTCGAAGGCTTCCAGAAGGTCATGCGCGGCGTGATCAGCGACGAAGACGACCGCAAACGGTTCGGATCGGACGCACGGCGGCGCTGACCCTCTTTCCGCGCGCCAATCCGCTTGGTCGACGCCCGCGCTTCATGCAAAGAATAGGCGATGGAAGAAACCGCTCATATTCTGGTCATCGACGACGACACGCGGCTGCGCGATCTGCTTCAGCGCTTCCTCAGCGAAGAGGGTTTCCGCGTGACCTCGGCGGCGGACACGGCGGAGGCGCGCCGTAAAGTGGCGGCCTTTCAATTCGATCTGTTGATCGTCGATGTGATGATGCCCGATGAGAATGGCTTGGAATTCACCCAATCGATCCGCAAGACGGACCGTATTCCGATCCTGATGCTGACGGCGATGGGCGAGACCGAGGCGCGGATCCAGGGATTGGAGGCGGGGGCGGACGATTACCTCGCCAAACCGTTCGAACCGCGCGAACTGGTCCTGCGCATTCAGTCGATCCTGCGCCGCGCGCCGGAGCCGCAGACGGCGGCGCCGATGATGGTCGCGCTGGGCGGGTTGGTCTTCGATATGGGCCGCCAGACTCTGCTCGAGGACGATGCGCCGATCCGGCTCACGACGACCGAAGCGCAGCTGCTCACGGCGCTGGCGCGCGAACCAGGACGGGTGATGAGCCGAGACGAATTGGCTTCCTTGTGCGAGATCAGCGGCGCCGATCGGACGATCGACGTGCAGGTGACCCGTCTGCGGCGCAAGATCGAGCCGGACCCCAAGACGCCGCGATATCTTCAGACAGTGCGCGGGCGCGGCTATGTCCTACGGCCGGACTGACGGGCGATGGCGCCGTTCCGGGTCAATCTGAAACGCTTTCTGCCGAAAACCCTGTTCGGCCGGTCGCTGTTGATCATCATCATGCCGCTGATCCTGCTTCAGGTCGTGACCTCCTGGATCTTCTATGACCGACATTGGGATTCGATCACCTGGCGTCTGGCGACCTCGATCGCCGGCGATATCGGTCTGGTGCTCGATCAAATGCGTGATGAGCCAGCGCAGATCGACGCCCTGTTCGAATCCGCCAAGACCCGCACCGACCTGACCATGACCTTGCGGCCCGGCGAGATCCTGCCCAACGCGCCGCCGGAGATTGAACCGACCTGGGTCGATCGCATGCTGGGGGCGGCGCTAGAAGAAAAGGTCAAGCGGCCCTATCGGCTAGATTTGTCGGGCTTTCGGGAAGAGCTGGTGGTCGATGTGCAACTGGCTGATGGCGTCTTGCGGGTGATTGTGCCGGGCAGCCGCTTGTTCAGTTCGACGACCTATATCTTCATCATCTGGATGGTCGGCGCCTCGCTGCTGCTGTTTGCGGTGGCCTCGGTCTTCATGCGCAATCAGGTCCGCCCGATTCGCCGGCTGGCCGCAGCGGTGGATAGTTTCGGCAAGGGCCGCGAGCCGGAGACCGATTTCAAGCCGGAAGGCGCGCAGGAAGTGCGGCAAGCGGCGCAGGCCTTCAACTTGATGAGCGAACGGATAAGGCGGCAGGTGCGCCAGCGCACCGACATGCTGTCCGGCGTCAGCCACGATCTGCGCACGCCCTTGACCCGCATGAAGCTGCAATTGGCTATGCTGAGCAAAGGTCCGGAAATCGAGGCGCTGAAGACCAACGTCTCAGAGATGGAGAATATGGTCGAAGGCTATCTGACTTTCGCCCGCGGCGAAGGCGGCGAGGCGTCGTCAGAGACCGACCTGACCGCCCTGGTGCGGGAAATCGGCGACCGCTGGAAAGCCGACGGGGCCGAGATCGACACTCATGTCGAAGGTAAGATCGTCACCTGGCTCAAACCGGAGGCGTTCCGACGCTGCCTCGACAATCTGATCGGCAACGCGCACCGCTATGGCGGCGCGATCTGGGTGCGCTGCGGCAAACGCGGCGACGCCATCGAGGTGGCGATCGATGATGACGGGCCGGGCATTCCGGAAAACCAGCGTGAGGACGCGTTTCGCCCCTTCGTGCGGCTGGATCGCGCGCGCAACCTCGATATCGGCGGCACCGGTTTGGGCCTGTCCATCGCACGGGACATCGCCCGGGTCCATGGCGGCGAGCTCACTCTCGAGGACTCGCCCCATGGCGGGCTGCGCGCCCGAATCCGGTTGCCGGTCTAAACGGCTGCGATCGCCTTACAGCGCCGCCAAAATCGCCTCGGCCGAAGAGACCTCGAAGGCGGCCCCTTCTTCGACCGCCAGATGCGTCACCACCCCATCTTCCGCGATCAGGGCGAAGCGCTGGCCGCGCATGCCGAGCCCGGCGGCGATCAGGTCGAGCTCCAGCCCGAGCGACTTGGTGTAGACGCCGCTGCCATCGGCCAGCATCGAGACCTTGCCCGCCGCGTCCTGACTGTCGCCCCAGGCCGCCATGACAAAGACGTCGTTCACGGCGATACAGCCCACCGCGTCGACCCCCTTCTCTTTCAGCGCATCGATATGGGTGATGAAGCCGGGCAGGTGTTTGGCCGAACAGGTCGGGGTGAACGCGCCAGGAACCGAGAAGATCACAACTTTCTTGCCGCTCAGCATGGCGTTCATATCGACGTCTTCCGGGCCGTTCTCGCCCATGGTCTTCAGGCCTTCTGTCGGCAGTTTGTCTCCAACCTTGATCATGATCGTCTCCTGTTCGATGGGGCCCGCGCGGAACAAGGGCCATGGCGCGGCGGTTCGGCCCAAGCAAAGGACCGCCGTCCGGATAGGACCGAACGGCGGCGTGTCTGGTTTCGTATGTAGCGATCTGGGCTGCGAATTCCAGCCCTTCAACAGATGCCGGGGCCTCGGATTTCGGGCCTAGCGTTCGGCGAGACGGGCGGCCAACGCCGAACCCGATGCGGCGGCCGCGGCCAAGGCGGCGGTCACATCCGCATGGACCAACAGTTCCGAGAGCGGAACGCCGCGCGGCGAGCCCGGCCCATAAACCGCGTTGAAGGGTATGCCGTAGCGGCCGAAGCTCGCCAGATAGTCGGCGATCACCGGATCGGGTCGAGTCCAGTCGGCGCGCATCGCGACCACCTCCGGCGTCGCCAACAATCGGGCGATCTCGTCGCTTTCCAAGACCCGTTCCTTGTTCACCTGACAGGTGATGCACCAATCGGCGGTGACATCGACGAAGACGACGCGACCCGCCGCGACATGGTCGCGCAGAACTGCAGGATCGAAAGCGATCCATGTCACGCCTTCGGCGATTTCAGGCGCCTGCCGATCCACGGTCGGGGCGACTCCATTGACGCTGGGCGCCGCGATCGCCGCCAGCGCCAGGGCCGCCGAGAGAACAGGGGCCACGCGCCCCAGGCGCGACCCTTCAAGGCGCCGTGTCAGGATCACGCCGACCGCCAAGCAGGCCAAGGCGAGCACCGCAATCGCCGCATCGGTCCCGGCGATCGCGGCGATCACCGTCGCGAGCCAAAGCCCCGTCGCCAGCAAGGCCAAAGCCAGCACGAATTTCAGCTTGACCATCCAGGGGCCGGGCTTGGGCAGGATCGTCGCCATGCGCGGCGCCGCGGCGATCAGCAGGTAGGGCGCGGCAAGCCCAATGCCGAGTGCGATGAAGACCGCCAGGATCTCGCCCGGGCCGCGGCTGAGCGCGAAACCAACGGCGGTTCCGAGGAAAGGCGCGGAACAGGGCGTCGCCAACAGCGTGGCGAAGGCCCCGGTCATGAAATGACCGCTCAGGCTGGTCTCCGACGCCTGACCGCCGCCGCTCCGCGCGAGCCGGTCGGTCAGCCGCTGCGGCAAGATGATCTCGTAGAAACCCAGCAGATTGCCGGCGAACAGCACGACCACCACGGTCATGAAACTTAAGAAAATCGGGTTCTGGAACTGCACGCCCCAGCCGATCGCCGCGCCGGCCGATTTCGCCGCGATCAAGGCCAGGGCGATGACCAGGAAGGAGGCGACGACGCCGGCGGCGGAGGCGAGGAAGCTGGCGCGCACCACCCGCCGGTCGCCCCCGCCGTGTTTCGCCACCGAGAGCAACTTGATCGACAGGACCGGCAAAACGCAGGGCATCAGGTTCAGGATTAGCCCGCCCAACAGCGCGAGGCCGAGGATGGCGAACAGCCCGGCAGTCTCGGACGCGCGGTCCGACCCGGGTCGGTTCTGCGTCGGCGTAGCGCCTCCATCCAGGGTCAACGGTCCGCTTTCGACCGTCGCGCGGGCCTCGAGCGCGCGCGCACCGTCAGTCGCGGTCACCGTCACCGCCGTCCCTTGCAGCGCCGCAACCTCGACCCCGCCGCCTTGATAGGTCAGGAGCGCTTGGGACATGTCCTCGGAATACGCAATGGACGGCTTGCCGAGATAGAAGGTTTCGGGACCTTCGACAAAGGCGTCCAAATCACCCAGAGGCGCGGTCGAGGCGAGCGCGATCTGGAATTGCAGCTTGTCCGGTTCTTCGGCGGGCGCAACCGCCGCCCCCAACACCGACAGACCGGCCACGTCGGAACCGGTCGGCACCCGCGCCTGAAACCGGTCTATCGCATGCGCCCGGCGTGACGGCGTCGCGGCGCCGTCTGTCAGTTCAAGCGCGACCTCGGCGCTGCCGGGAATGCAGATATCCGAGCAGACAAGATACTCGACCTCAGCGGCGAGGACAGCCGGTTCACCCGGCCGTTCCAGGGCGACGGTCAGCGGAAAAACGACCTCTTGCTCATAGCCGAAGGTCTCGAGGCCGAAGATCGAAAACCGTTTGGGGGCCGGCCAGTCCATCTCGACCGAGGCGACATTCTCCGACCGCGCCCAATCAGGCCGCGGCGGAAAGCCGGCGTCCCCGGGCGAACGCCAATAGATCTTCCAGCCCTCTTGCATCTGGAATTCCAGGCCCAGCCTCAGCGCATCGGCCTCGCCGACCGCATCGACGGCGGAAATCAGGCGCACGGAGGAATGCTCGGAATCCGCCCAAGCGCCGGCCTTGGCTTGAACCGGCTCGGGCGCCGCGGCCATGCCGATCAGCGCCGCCAGCAGCCAAAGGGCGGCGAAACCGATAGACCGTTTTTGAGCCATCAAGTGCGTCAACACGGGCGAACCAAGGTCCTCTTTAATATCCTGATGCGGAGACGTCCTTGTATGTGAGGCTTATAAACGGTCGCACAAGCCGCTCCAACCATCCGTCCGGGCGGTGCGACGCGAAATCGGTTCGAAACGCAGTCACAAATGCGTGCTGTCGCGCAGGCTTCTCAACACTCTTCGAGAAGTCCCCACTGTTCAGCGGGATTACTGGCGCCCCGGCGGACATTGCTGTTACACTTCGTCGTGAGGTCGAGAGTATCGACCTTTCACGGGACGCGCTCCGGCGCACACAAGGGAGCAGGCGACAGCGGGACCATGAAGAGCGACCGCGCCACATCGGGTTATCTCAGCGGCCAATTGCTGGTCGCAATGCCGGCCATGACCGATCCGCGCTTCGAGCGGACGGTGATCTATATCTGCGTTCATAATGAGGACGGGGCCATGGGGCTGGTGGTCAACCGACTGATGGATTCCCTGACTTTTGGCGAATTGCTCGACCAGTTGGACATTACGGCGAAGAATCAGGCCGACGATATGCGGATCCATTTCGGCGGTCCGGTGGAGTCAGGGCGCGGCTTCGTCCTGCATTCCTCGGACTACGCCAAGGAGGGCACGATCACGATGGAGAATGGCGTCGGCCTGACCGCCACCATCGACATCTTGCGCGATATCGCCGAAGGCGACGGGCCGCGCGAAAGCATGCTGGCCCTGGGCTATGCCGGCTGGGGGCCGGGGCAGTTGGACAATGAAATCCAGCAGAATGTCTGGCTGAACGTGCCCGCGGACGATGATTTGGTGTTCGACACCGATCTCGAGACGAAATGGCGACGCTCCCTGGCCAAACTTGGGATAGACGTCACCCTGCTCTCGGGCCAGGCCGGCCACGCTTAGAACCGGCTATCCCGACGCGACTTTCGTCACCGCGATGATCGGCCGCGGATCCTGACGCAGCAACCCGTAGGTGATATGGTCCTGCCAGCGTCCGGCGATGCAAAGATAGCCTCGCGCCACCCCTTCCCGTCGAAAACCGGATTTCTCCAGCAGCCGCCGGCTGGCCTCGTTGCCGTCGAGACAGGCGGCCTCGACACGGTGCAAATCGAGGCCGGTGAAGCAGAAATCGAGCGTCAGTTGCAACGCTTCGAACATATAGCCGTGACGGCTATGCGGCGCGCCGATCCAATAACCGATGCTCGCGGCCTGCACGACGCCGCGCCGGACGTTCGACACAGTCACCCCGCCGAGCAGAGCCTCATCCTCGGCGCGAAAGATCAGGAAGCCATAGCCGGTCTCATCGCGCCAATCCTCCTGGATGCGTTTCAGCCGCCGCCGAAACGCCGCGGGGCTGAGTGCGTCGCGCGGCCAGGCCGGTTCGTAGGGTTCGAGGAAATCCTTGCTGTCGCGGCGCAGTTTGAGCCACTGCGCCTGATCGTTTGGGGTCGGCGGCCGAATGTAGACCCGCGGTCCGGCCAGTCGCAGCTTCGGCGGACGCCATCCCGGGGCGATCTTCCGCAACAGGTCGACCACGCCGATCGCGCCCGTGTCGGTCCGCTAGGCCGCCAGCGGCGCGGCCAATCGCGCGGACAGGGTCTCGAACGAGTCGAGCCGGTCGGTCGGGCCGACAGCGGCGAGAGAAAGCGGCCGTTCAAACAGGCGGCGCGCGTAATCCGCCAGCGCCGACTGATCGATCGCCTCGATCCGGGCGATCTGCTCGTCGATTGAGACCGGGCGCCCGAAGAGCAGGAGTTGATTGGCAAGCTGTTCGACCCGCGCCGACGCGCTTTCGGTCGCCATGACCGTGCCGGCTGTCATCTGCGCCTTGGCCCGATCGATTTCGGCTGAAGTCAGGGTCTCCGGCAGGTCTTTGACCATATCGCAAATCAACAAGGCCAGATCCCCCGCCTGGGCCGCGCCGACGCCCGCGCTGACGCCGAACAGGCCTGAATCCGAACAGGGCGCCGCATAGGCGTAGACCGAATAGGCGAGGCCGCGGCGCTCGCGCAGTTCCTGGAACAGCCGCGAGGACATGCCGCCGCCGAACAGAGCGGCGAGCAAAGACTGAAGATAATGGTCTTCGGAATCGTAGCCGACCCCTTCCCAGGCGAAGGCGAGCTGCACCTGTTCCAACCTGCGCCCGTCATAGCGCGCACCGCCACGATAGCGCGCGCTTTCGTCCGGCGCGCTGGAGGCCTGCGCGTCGCCGGCCGGCAAATCGCCGAAAGCCTGTTCGGCCAAATCGACCAGAGCCGCGTGGTCGATATTGCCGGAAGCCGCTACGACCATGGCATCGGCGCGATAGCCGCGTTCCATGAAGCCGATCAGACGCTCGCGCGACATCGACGCCACGATCTCTTCCGGTCCCAGGATCGAGCGGCCCATGGGCTGATCTGGATAGGCGAGCTCTTGCAGATGGTCATGGACGACATCGTCCGGCGTGTCCCGCGACTGCGCGATTTCCTGCAGGATGACGCCGGATTCGCGGGCGATCTCCTCAGGCTCGAAGGCCGGATTACGGACAATGTCGCCCAGAATATCCATGCCCAGCGCGACGTCCCGATCCATGACCTTGACGTAATAGGCGGTGGTCTCGCGGCTGGTATAGGCGTTCATGTGGCCGCCGACCGCCTCGATCTCGTCGGCCAATTGCCGGGCGGTGCGCCGCGCCGTGCCTTTGAAGGCCATATGCTCCAGGAAATGCGCGACGCCGTTTTCCGCCGCCGTCTCGGACCGCGCGCCGGTCCCGACCCAGACGCCGAGCGAGACGCTGCGGACCGTCTCGATCCGGTCGCTGGCGACCCGCAATCCATTGGCCAAGGTGGTGACAGTGATGCTCATACGCGTCTCATTCTTGTCTTTACTTAGATCGTACGCCGTCAGGCCGCCGAGCGCGCATGCTCTCGAACATATTGCTGGACAACCTGCAGGCCGGCGCCCAGGACGTGCAGCCGTTCCTCACGCTCGAACAGGTCCGCCAGATGGGCGGGCAAAGGCGGACGCACGCCGGTTGCTTGCTCAACGGCGTCGGGGAATTTCGCCGGATGGGCGCAGGCGAGGCTGACCAGGGGCGTCGCCGGATCGCGCCGCGCCTCCATGCCGGCGATCACACCCACCGCTGTGTGCGGATCGATCAACTCACCGGTCGATTGATGCACAGCGGCGATGGCGCCGAGCGTGGCGGCGTCATCGAGCCGGCGTGCGTCGAACGTCCCGCAAGCGAGGCTCCAACGCTCCGCTTCGACATCAAGCGCGCCGTCGCGCCGGAAATCGGTCATCGCCGCCGCCGTCGCATCACCGTCTCGGCCGTAGAGATCGAAGAGATAACGCTCGAAGTTGCTGGATACCTGAATGTCCATGCTGGGCGACAAGGTCGGCGTCACCCCGCCGATCTCCATCCGACCCGTCTCGAAAAAGCGGGTCAGGATGTCGTTGCTGTTCGAGCCGATGATCAACTGGTCGATCGGCAGCCCCATCTGTTTCGCGGCGTATCCTGCGAAGACATTACCGAAATTTCCGGTCGGCACAGCGAAGGAAACCGGCCGGTCCGGCGCGCCCAGAGAGACGGCGGCATGGACGTAGTACACGATCTGGGCCATGACGCGCGCCCAGTTGATCGAATTGACCGCGCCGAGCCGCATCGAGTCGCGAAACGGCGCGTCGCCGAACATACTTTTTACTATATCCTGGCAATCGTCAAACGTGCCCTCGATGGCGAGGTTATGGACGTTCGGCGAGAGCACGCTGGTCATCTGCCGACGCTGCACTTCCGAGGTGCGGCGATGCGGGTGCATAATGAAGATATCGACCGCCGCCCGGTCTCGGCAGGCCTCGATCGCCGCAGAGCCGGTGTCACCGCTGGTGGCGCCGACGATGGTCAGACGCTCGCCTCTTTTGGTCAGAACATGATCGAACAGCAGCCCGACCAATTGCAGCGCATAATCCTTAAAGGCGATGGTCGGGCCGTGAAACAGCTCCATCAGCCAGGAATTCTCACTGATTTGTTTGAGCGGCGCGACTGCGTCATGGTCGAAATCGGCATAGGCGCGGCGGACAAGAGCGACGAAGTCCGCTTCCTCGATCGAATCGCCGATGAAAGGCCGCATCACCCGCGCCGCCAGATCCGGATAGGGCAGGCCGCGCATCTCCCGAAGATCGCGCGCCGACAGCTTCGGCCAATAGGCGGGCACATAGAGCCCGCCATCTTCGGCCAAACCTGTCAGCAGCACCTCTTCGAAATCGAGAACCGGCGCTCCGCCGCGTGTCGAGATATACTCCATGGCTCCCATTCGCCCGCCAACCCGCGCGGCCGCTTCGGGCCGCGCTCTATGCCTGTGTGTCTTAGAAGCGGCGCGGGCGCAGGGCAAGCGCGCGGTGCGGCGAGACCCTAGGACTTCGCCCGTTCTGCGGCCTGTACGAGGGTCTCGAGCTTGTTCAAGAAGGCGCTGCGGTCCTTCTGGCTGAAGGGGCGCGGTCCGCCGGAGACGGCGCCCTGATCGCGCAGGTCCTGCATCAGGTTGCGGGTCGCCAAAGCCATACCGACGGACGCCTTGGTGATCGGTTCGCCATTGGGGCGCAACACATGGGCGTCCTTCTCGATACAGCGCGCCGCCAAGGGAATGTCGTTGCAGATACAGATATCATGGGCTTGGATATGCGCGGCGATCCAGTCGTCGGCCGCGTCCGCGCCCTGATCGACGACGACCATCCGGATCATCGGGTTGCGGGGCGGGCGCAAGCCGCCGTCGGTGACCCAGACCGTCTTCAAGCCGTGCCGGTCGGCGACGCGCTCGACCTCAGCCTTCACCGGGCACGCGTCGGCGTCGACATAGATTTCCACCATCGGACTGCTTTCTTTCCGCGCCTTCGCCGCCGGGCTAGACTGATGTTCATGGAATGGGAGTTTTAAGGATGCCGCACGATCCTGACCATACCGAGCCGCCCTCGGACCCGGCGCTACGGGCGAAGGCGTTGGAGACGATCCTGACCGAGAAGGGCCTGATCGATCCGGCGGCGCTCGACGCGTTGATCGACACCTATGAGACGCGGATCGGGCCGCGCAACGGCGCGAAGGTCGTCGCCAAGGCCTGGACAGAGCCCGACTTTCTCGACTGGCTGCGGACGGATGCGACCGCGGCGATCGAAAGCCTGGGGTTCGGCGGCCGACAGGGCGAGCATATGCGGGTCGTCGAGAATACCGAGGTGATCCACAATATCGTCGTCTGCACGCTGTGCTCCTGTTATCCCTGGCCGGTCTTGGGCCTGCCGCCGGTCTGGTACAAGTCGCCGCCCTATCGCAGCCGCGCGGTCAGCGACCCGCGCTCGGTCCTGGCCGAATTCGGCACGGAACTTCCCGCGGAGACGGAAATCCGGGTCTGGGACTCGACCGCGGAGATGCGCTATCTGGTGCTGCCGAAACGGCCCGCCGGGACGGAGGGCTGGAGCGCCGAACAGCTCAAACCCCTGGTCACCCGCAACGCCATGATCGGCGTCGAAGAAGCGGCGCGGCCGGCATGAGGGGCGGCCAGGATCTCGGCGGGATGGACGGGCTGGGCCCGATCGATCCCGAGCCCGAGGCGGAGGAGCCGATCTTTCACGCCGACTGGGAGAAGCGCGTGCTCGCCTTCACCGTCGCGACCGGGCCGTTGGGTCTATGGAACATCGATATGAGCCGGCACGCACGGGAAAGCCAACACCCGGCCGATTATTTGCGCAACAGCTATTATGAGAATTGGATGGCCGGACTGGAGAGGCTGCTGGTGCAGACAGGCGTGGTGACGCCGGAGGAGCTGGCCGCCGGTCATAGCGCAGGCCCCGCGCCCGATTCCCTGACCGCAAAACGGCTGACGCCGGAGCAGGTGACGCCCGTGTTGCGCAAGGGCGGCCCGGCCGATGCGCCGGCCGACGCCGCGCCGAAATTCCGCGCCGGCGACGGTGTGCGCGTCCGCCTGCGCCACCCTTCGGGCCATACCCGCGCGCCGGGCTATGTGTTGGGCCGGATCGGCGCCATCGACCGCTATCACGGCGATCATATCTTCCCAGACCGTCACGCGATGGGCGAGAAGATCGGCGCGCCGCTCTACAGCGTGCGGTTCGAGGCCGCCGCCCTGTGGGGCGACGACGCGGTCGGCCGGAGCGCGGTCTATGTCGACCTGTGGGAGCCCTATCTGGAGTCGGTGCAGTGACCCTGGTCGAGCCGCTGTCGGCGACGGAGAAGACCGCCGACTTCTCGCAATCCCCGCGACTGCCGCTCGATCAGGCGGGCCCGGTCTTCGCCGAACCCTGGCACGCCCAAGCCTTTGCAATGGCCGTATCGCTGCATGCGGCGGGGATTTTCAGTTGGGCGGACTGGACGGCGGCGCTGTCCGAAGAAATCGCCTCAGCGACCGAAACGGACGGCGAGCCGGCGCTCATCGCCGATACGGCCTCGACAGACTGGAACGATCAGTATTTCCGGCATTGGCTTACGGCGCTCGAGACCCTGGCGGCGCAGCGTGGGCTCGCTGACAGAGATCAGATCACGGCCGTCGCCGACGCATGGCGCGCCGCGCATCTACGGACGCCGCACGGGGAACCGGTGACTCTGGTGTGAGAAACCGGCGGCGCGCGGCTCTTTATTTAAGCGCCTACTAAATATCCTATAAACACCAGTCAACAGAAGTCGGTTTCCGAAAAGGCCACCAGACGCCGTGATTCAGAGGCAGCCGCCATGGCCGATTTGCGCCAATTCAACTCGAATCGAGCGGTGAGAGAGGGCGGGTTCGAGACGATGGTTAACGCGCGGGCAGGCATATACCGCTGCTATTCTGCTCATTTAATGCGACAATTGTTAATAGAGCGACCCCAACAGCCGTCACTTGCCCAATTTCACCGTTCTGTCCATTTCTCGCCATTCAATTAACTTGCATACCCAAGCGGATATGCGTCTATAGCAGGATTTACATGCTTCACACGATTCTGATAATTATTCGATTCTCACCAACGCGATTGCAAATGCTTCTCAATAGGATGCATTCTGTAGACTAATGCTATTTATCAGAGCGCTCTTTGTTAACGACTTTGGCGCGTGTGTGTGTTAACTTTCGCGCAAAAGGCGTTGAACCCTCTCCCGCCCTCAACCAAGGGCGCGTGAGACGGGTGGTCGCGTCGGGTTTGCGCAGAATTCGGCCTTAAAGCGGCGCCCGGCGGGTGGACCGGGCCGCCAGGGTGGACAATCTATCCGCGGCCAACCGCCTCAGCGTCCCATCAAAACGGCGCGCTGTTCGATCAGGGCGGCGCGTTCCGGCGACCCTTCCGGCAAGCCTGCAACGGCCTGATCGAAATGTCCCGCCGCCGCCGCCGCGTCGCCACGGTCGATGGCCGCCAGACCGAGAAACCAATGCGCTTCGGTGTTGGTGGAATCGAGTTCAACGACGGCCCGCATCAGCGCCTGCCCCTCCTCGGTCGTTCGGGTCCCAGCCTCGGCGCGCAACAGGCGACCGCGCAGCAGTTTGAATTCAACGTCGTCCGGGAAAGCTATCTCGGCGCTTACCAACGCCTGCAACGCGTCCTCGGGACGGCCGAGAACATCATAAGAGCGCGCCAGGCGGATCCAGCCTTCGCGATCGTCCGGGTTCTCCTGCAGGCGCTCGGCGAGACCGGCGACCATGCTATCGACCATCGCCTGGCGGTCTTCCTCCGACATGGTCTGCGCGGCGGCGATATCGTCGGCGCGGGGCCCCGGCGCCGCGTTCGGTTGCGACCCGCCGTCACTCTCAGCCGCGACTGATTCCGGCGGCGCCAGATTCAGCTCATCGGCCAATTGTAGTAGCATGCGACGCGGCACAGGGGCGCGTTCAAACTGTGTTAAAGCGGCCGCCAGATCGGTATTCGCCTGATCGATCTGACCAAGCACCGCCCGCGCTCGGACCAGCCGCATCCAGCCTTCGAAATCGCTGGGATCCTCGGCCAACCGATCCGCCAGCGCATCGACCATGGCGTTGACCCGCGCCTGACGCTCTTCGGGGCTGAGATTCCGCATCTCGTCGACCTGTTCGGCGGTCGGCCCTTGTCCAGATCGAGACGGCGCGGCGGCGACCGCCGCCGGTTCCGGCAACAGGCCGGCCGTGTCGCGGCCAAGTTCGTCGCCGACCTCAGCGACCTTGCGAAACACCGCCGGATACCAGGGCGCGGCCGGGTCCCCCGCTTGGCCCAGCGCGATCCAGGCCTCCAACGCGTCAGCGCGGTTTCCGGTCTGATACAGCGCTTCGGCGAGATAATAGGCGGCGCGCGGCTCCTGCAAAGCGCCGCCCGCGGCTTCGGCGGCGCGACGGAAGGCGGCGACCGCTTCCGGCGTGACCGCGCCTTCAGAGCGGAAGACGATCGCTTCGCCCAATCCGCTCAAGATCACCGGGTTGCCCGGATCAAGCTGCGCCGCCCGGTCGTAGGCGATAATGGCGTCGGCGTAGCGGTCGAGCGTCATCTGCGTCCGAGCCAGCAGCAGCCACCCGTCGCCATCGTCCGGCTCTTCTTGCAGCCGCGCGGTTAAGCGCTCCGCCATCTGTGTCAGGTTGCCGGTGTTTTGGTTGCGCGCCGCACGCGCCTGTTGGATTTCGTCGGTGCGCGCCGCAAAGGGCGCATCGCTCAAGCCAGGCGCGCCCAGTGGCAGATACAGCGCAATGGCGGCGACCGGCACGGCCACCACGAGCAGAATCGCGAGCGCGCGGCCTAACCGGGACGCAGCCGCAACGCCCCCACCCTGCACGGAGGAAGCCGTCTCATCGGCGCGCAGCAGCCTGCGGCCGACTTCCGCGCGCGCCGCAGCCGCTTCCTGGGCGCCGATCAGGCCGGTGGCCGCCTCATCCTCAAGCTCGCGCAACTGGCGCTTATAGACCTCAACATCGAAATCGGCGGAGGACGCCGCTTCATGCTCGGCCGTGGTTTGAAAAAACGGCCGAATGATGAGCATGACGACGATCAGGGTCAGGATGGCGGCGGCGATCCAGAAAATCACGGGCGCTTCTCTTTCATGTCTCTGTCATCGCCCATTAGGGCCGCCAGCCGCGCTTCCTCGGCGTCCGACAGGCCGGTCGCGCCCGCGGCCTCCGCCATCAAGGCATTCCGGCGCGACCGCCCGCGCATCCAGAGCGCGACGCTCACGGCGGCGATCCCGAACAAAACGAAGGGTCCGCCCCAAAGAACCAGGGTCTCGGCGTTGACCGGCGGCCGCAGCAACACATAGTCGCCATAGCGGTCGGTCACGAAGGCGAAGACCTCCTTGTTGCTGTCGCCGGCGACCAGCCGCTCGCGCACCAGGACGCGCAGATCGCGCGCCAGTTCGGCGTTGGAATCGTCGATGCTTTGATTCTGGCAGACGAGACAGCGCAGCTCTTTAGAGATGTCGCGGGCGCGCGACTCCAGCGCCGGATCGTCCAACACCTCGTCCGGCTGCACCGCCAGGGCCGGCCCGGCCGGCCCGCCCCAAACGGCCAGCGCGCCAAACAGAAGGGCGCAAAGGGCGAGCATCCTCATGACTTCAAGTCCCGGATCAGCGGCAGGATATCGTCTTCGAGGATTTGCGGCGTGATCGGACCGACCCGCTTGTAGCGGATATGGCCGTCCGGTCCGATAATATAGGTCTCCGGCACACCATAGACGCCGAGGTCGATCCCGGCGCGCCCGCTTTCGTCGAATCCGATCCGCGCATAGGGGTCGCCAAGCTCATCGAGCCAGGCCACCGCATCAGCGCGCTTATCCTTGTAGTTCAGACCATGGACCGTGATCCCGTCGCGCTGGGCCAGTTGATTGATCAGCGGATGTTCGGCTCGGCAGGGAATGCACCAAGAGGCCCAGACATTCAGGACGCTGACCTCGCCGATCAATTCCTCGGTCTTTACGCCGGGCTTGTCCGTCAGAAGCGGCGGCGTGTCGATGCCCGGCATCGGCCGGTCGATCAAGGCGGAAGGCACGATGCTGGGATCGTCGCCGAGCTGTACGGCGAAATAGCCGGCGAGCACGCCGAAGATCACAAGAGGAGCGACGAATAACAAGCGACGCATGGCGCGATCCTATCGGGTCTTTGGTGCTGTCGAAAACGTGGGGTCAAAGTCGGCGGGCGAACGAGCGGATCATTCGGCCGGCGCCGGCGCGGCGGCGCGCGCGTCTCCGCCCGCCCTGGCGCCACTGCGCTTGGGCGCGCCGATCCGCAGCCGCCGATCGCTCAAGGAGACGAATCCGCCCAGCATCATCAGCGCCGAACCGATCCAGAGCCAAGGCACGAACGGCTTGATATAGGCGCGGACCGTCATGCCGCCGGTCCCGTCCGGATCGCCCAGCGCAACATAGAGGTCGCGGGTCAGGCTGGACCGGATCGAGGCCTCGGTCGTCTCCTGACCGCCGGCGATGTAGCGTCGGTTTTCAGGCGCGAACCGGGCGATCACATCGCCATCCGCATCGCGGGCGACGAAATTGCCGCGCAGGGCGAAATAGTTCGGCCCGCGCACCTCTTGCTGGCTCTCGAATTCCAGGTTCAGGCTCTTGAGCTGCATGGTCTCGCCGGGCCGCATGGTGGTGATAACCTCGGTGGTCAGAAGCGACGCGCCCGTCGCGCCCGCGACCAGAATCCCGACGCCGACATGCGCCAGCATCATGCCCCAGGCGGCGCGCGGCAGACCGATCATGCGTCTGACCATGGCGCCGGGTCCGGTTCGGCCCAGGCCGGCGCGCTGCAGGAACTCGACCAGCGAGGCCGAGACCACCCAGCCCGATAGGATCAGGCCGAGCGTGGCGTAGGCCCGGTCGCCTTCCAGCATAATCAGGCTGAGCGCGGCGACGACAAGGACGACCAAGGCGGCCAGCTTGAGGCGCGCCATCGCGGCCCAAAGATCGGCGCGTTTCCAGCTCAACAGCGGCCCGACCCCCAGCGCGATCAACAGCGGGGCCATCAGCGGCACAAAGGTCAGATTGTAATAGGGCGGTCCGACCGAGACTTTCGAGCCATCCATCGCGTCGAGAAACAGCGGATAGAGCGTCCCCAACAGCACCGTCGCCGTCGCGGTCGTCAGCAGCAGATTGTTGAAAACCAGCGCGCCCTCGCGGCTGATCGGCCGGAAGAGGCCTCCGCCTTGAAGCTGCGGCGCGCGCCAGGCGTAAAGCGCCAGCGAACCGCCGATCGCGATCACAAGCAGGATCAGGATGAACAGCCCGCGGTCCGGGTCCGTCGCAAAGGCGTGGACCGAGGTCAGCACGCCGGAGCGAACCAGGAAGGTGCCGATCAGGCTGAGCGAGAAGCCGATGATGGCGAGCAGGATGGTCCAGCTTTTCAGCGTGTCCCGCTTCTCCACCACGATCGCCGAATGCAGAAGCGCGGTCGCCGCCAGCCAGGGCATGAAACTGGCGTTCTCGACCGGGTCCCAGAACCAGAAACCACCCCAGCCCAACTCGTAGTACGCCCACCAGGAACCCAGCGCGATGCCGCCGGTCAGGAAAGCCCAAGCGAGCAGCGTCCAGGGCCGGACATAGCGCGCCCAAGCGGCGTCCACTTTGCCCTCGATCAGGGCGGCCACGGCGAAGGAGAAGGATATCGAGAGGCCGACATAGCCGATATAGAGCATCGGCGGATGCAGCGCGAGACCGGGATCCTGCAGCAACGGATTGAGATCGTTGCCTTCAAAAGGCGGCGGAAAAACGCGCTCGAACGGGTTCGAGGTCAGGATCATAAACAGTAGGAAACCGACCGAGACCATGGCCTGGACGGCGAGCGTCCGCGCCTTCAACCCAGGCGGCAGGTTGCGGCCGAAAAGGGCGACCAACGCGCCGAATAGGGCGAGCACGGTCACCCAGAGCAGCAGCGAGCCCTCATGATTGCCCCAAACACCAGAGACCTTATAAAGCATCGGCTTCAGGGAATGTGAGTTTTGGACCACATTCAGCACCGAGAAGTCGCTGGTGACGAAGGCGTTGGTCAAAGCCGCAAAGGACACGGCCAGGACCAGGAACTGAGCCAGCGCCGTCATCGGCGCGGTCGCCATCATCGCCGCATCGCCGCGCGCCGCCCCGATCAGCGGCACGACAGACTGGATGCTGGCGCACACCAGCGCCAGGATCAGCGCGAAATGCCCGAGCTCGGCGAAGCTAAATCCTTCCATCAGGTCGACGCGCCTTCCCGCTAGCCCCCGCGCCTATTGCGCGGAAGAGGTTGCATGCTGCCAGGTGCCGGCCCGCTTCATCGCTTCGACCGCCTCGGCGGGCATGTAATTCTCGTCATGCTTGGCCAGGACTTCGTCCGCCTTGAAGACGCCGTTCGAGTCGATCGCGCCTTGCGCGACGATGCCTTGGCCTTCTCGGAACAGGTCCGGCAAGATGCCGGTATAGGCGACGCGCACGGTCGCATTCAGATCGGTGATGGTGAATTCCGTCGTCGCGCCGTTCTGATTGACGCTGCCTTCTTCGACCAATCCGCCGAGCCGGAATTTGGTCCCCTCGCCGACCGCCTGATCGCGGACTTCCGTCGGGCCATAGAAGAAGGTCACATTGTCCTCGAAAGCGACCAGCACGAGGGACACGGCGACGCCGAGCATGGCGAGTCCGGAGAAGACGATCAGCATCCGCTGTTTCTTGCGCGCCGCGCCCTTACGCATCAGCCGACCCTCCTGCAATCCTGGTGTTCGCTCCCCCTTCTGACCGCGGGCGTCGGGACACATCCAACGCCTTCGCCATCGCTTCGTTGCGGCGCATGGCGCTCACCGACCCGACCAACAAATAGACCATCACCGCCGCCGCAAGAGCGTAGCACGGCCAGATATAGACGGCGTGCCCCCCCATCTCGAAGAATGCGCTCATGCTGCAGGCTCCCGCCCTACAGGACCGTTCGGGACGCCGTCCGGGGTCGTCACGCCCCGGCTCATTGCGTTGCGCAGACGCGCCGCCGCATATTCGGACCGCATGCGCAGCCCGAGGACCAGGATGAAGAAGCAGGTGAAGCTGCCCATCATCAGGAACAGCGGCGTCAACATTTCCGGCGCGATGGTCGGCCCGTCCAGCCTTATCAGCGCAGCGGGCTGATGCAGCGTGTTCCACCAATCGACCGAGAATTTGATGATCGGCAAATTGACCACGCCGACCAGCGCCAAGATCGCCGCCGGCTTCGAGGCGCGGCCCGGCTCGTCAAACGCATTGGCCAGGGTCATATAGCCGATATAGAGGAAAAACAGGATCAAGACCGAGGTCAGGCGTGCGTCCCAGACCCACCAGGTTCCCCACATCGGCTTGCCCCAGAGCGACCCGGTGGCGAGGCAAAGGAAGGTGAAAGCCAAGCCGACCGGCGCAGCGGCGCGAGCCGTGATCTCCGCCAAGGGATGTTTCCAAATCAGGACGCTGGCGCTGGCCCCGGCGATCACGGCGTAAATCATCACCGCCATATAGGCCGCCGGCACATGGATATACATGATCCGCACCGTATCGCCCTGCTGGTAGTCCGCTGGCGAGGCGATCAAACCGTAATACAGGCCCAAAACGGTCAAAACAGCGAAGCCCGCCGCCGCGACGGGCAGGATTGCATTCGAAATGCGAAAGAACCGTGTTGGATTGGCGAACCGGTGCATGGTCAGCGTTGCTCATCGTCACGATCCGGCCACATGCCGGACAGATCCAACATGCGGAAACCGGGCAACAAATTCAACCAGTTCCGGCACGATGCGACCATCCATTCGCCCGAAATACCCCTTAGAAATTCAAGGGTTATCGGCGGGGGCGGCGTTAGATTCAAGCGCCGATCATTGGAACGCCGAGCGCACCGCAGCGCCGGCCGCCCAAGGGGCCAACGGGATGGACGCCATGCTGATCGCCGCCAGGATCAGCATATAGGGACGCCAGGGCAGCCCCGCTACAGCCGCGTCCACCGCTGAGACGCCGAAAATCAGGACCGGAATATAAAGCGGCAAAACCAGCAGCGCGGTCAGCAGGCTGGCGCGCCGCGCGCCCAGCACCAGAGCCGCGCCGATGGCGCCGATCAGGCTCATCGCCGGCGTGCCCAAAAGCAACCCCAAGACCAGCGCCAGAAGCCCATCGGCCGGCAGGTTCAGCATCATCGCGATCACCGGCGCCAGCAGGGTCAGCGGCAAGCCGGTCGTCACCCAATGCGCCGACGCCTTGGCCAACACCAGCAACGCCATCGGCGTCGCCGTCATCGCCATCAATTCCAGCGCCCCGTCGTCGTAGTCGGACTGAAATAAGCGATCCAGCGACAGCATCACCGACAGCAGCGATAGGACCCAGACGACGCCCGATGCGACGATCGCGAGCGTCTCTGGCGACGGCCCGACGCCGAGCGGGAACAGGCTGGCGGCGATCAGGAAAAAGGCCAAGGCCAGCGCCAGATCGGCGCCCTGGCGAAAGACCAGACGCAGATCGCGCATGAAAACCGCCCGCATCGCGCGGATCATGCGGCGTCCTCGCCTACAAGCGCGTCCGGGGCGACGGCGAAGGCGTCGAGGTCGAGCCTCCCGGCGCCGTCCAGGCCGAGATCGACATGGGTCGCCGCCACCACCGCGCCGCCCTTGGCGCGGTGCTCGGCGATCAGGGCGCGCAGCCGGTCGATCGAGGCCGTGTCCAAGCCGACCGACGGTTCGTCCAACAGCCAGAGATCGGCGCGCGCCGTCGCCAGTCGCGCCAGCGCCGTTCGCCGCTTCTGACCGGCGGAGAGATACCGGCCCGGAATTGCGCTCTGCGCCGACAGGCCGATCGCCGCGACCGCCGCCCGGATCGACTCGTCGTCGCCGGCCCCGCCATTCATGGCGGCCCAGAAGGCGATATCCTCACTGACGGTCAGCGGCGCCTTGATCGCTTCGGCATGGGCGAGATAGTAGGTCGCGGCGCGATGATCGGCCGGGTCGTCGGCGATCGGCGCGTCATCTCGGTGAAGGGCGCCGGACAAGGGCTCGATCAGCCCGGCCATGAGGCGCAAAAGCGAGGATTTGCCGCTGCCGTTCGGGCCTGTCAGCAGCAAGGCCTCACCGCCGGCGACGGAGAAAGACAGGCGGTCAAACACCAGCCTGCCGCCGCGAAAACACGCCAATTCCTCGCCCCAAAACCGCATATCGGCATTAGACCGGGTTTCGCTGCGGTTAGAAAGAACAGACAGAAACGACACCCCGAAAAGGCGACGGCCGCCGGAAAGGGGGATCAATCGGCGGCCGTCTGTATTTGCGACGGTTTGGTCAGAACCGCCACGGAGCCCTTGAATGTCGGGGATAGGGCCCCGTTGAGAGGGGAGGTCTCAGCGCTTGAGATATGGGGTGGGAATTGTGGGTTTACACGGGATAAATTGAGGCAATTTTGTGACCGATTTCGGATTGGCCGGTAGGCGTTCACGCCCATAACAGGCAAGCCGTTTTTTTGATGTGATATCAAAGCGGTATAGGGACACACGCATCGACAAACCGCCCGAAGATCGTTCGATTATTAGCAATTGATCATTGATCTTAACGGCGCTTTATGTTGGTATTGGGGTAATGCGAACGGAATTCGTGATTGGTTCTAGTTTGCCGCTTTGGGGGGGCATCATGAGAATTAGGCGAATCTGTGTGGCAGTTGTGACACTCGGCGCTGCGCTGTTGGCCGCGCCGGCGCTCGCCTGTCCAAGCGGCTATCAGCCATGCGGGCAAAACAGTCAGTTTTGCTGCCCAAAGCCCTAGCGGCGCTCGCTTGGGTCCGTAAGCCGGGGCGCCCGTTATGACTGCGGAAGGCGGCGAGAAACGCTTATACGTAAAGCGGGTTCTGTCGTTCATCGCCGGCGCCGCGGTTGTCGCCGGCGCGTTTATGGTTTGGTTTCACCGGTCTGAAACGACCCTCAAGGATATTCTGGCGGAGGACGGTTATCTGGAATTGGTGCCGCCGTCGGAATTTCATGGCCCAGGGACGCTCAACACAGTTGAAGCCTTTGAAGACGGCTCGATCCGACTCTTGCCGACCTGCGAGATCGATCAGGCGTTGTTGAGCGCGCGTCGCCGGGAATCGCGAACGCACGACCAGGAGTTCGAAGAACGTTTGAGCGGCAGTTTCGACGTTAAGGCGGAACTGGCCCAGAAACTTCAAGCCGCCTCGAGCAACGGCCTCAATCTCGGCGCTATCAAGAGCATTACGGTGCGGCTCGAAAACACGAAGATCCTGACAATGTCGGACGAAGCGCTGTTTTCTCTCCGCAACGATCTGCTCGTCAACAATTGCGCCGCAGCGGTCAGCATCAACCTGGGCGCGGGCGGCCTGGTCTGCCAAAGCCAGTCGGTGCTTCAGACGGACATGATCTATGAGGTGGTGTTGGAGGAACAGGTCTCGGTCGAGCAGAAAATGCAAATCCTGCGTGACGTATCGGGCGCCCTCGAACTCGACCTTGCCCGGGAAGGCTCGAACCGAATCCAAGGCAAGAGCCTATTCTACGGCGTCAAACTCAATCGACACGGCGTCTTCAAGCCCGGCCCCGATGCGATTCCCGTCGAATGCCCCATCGCCCAATGACGGACGAACGCCGTCGGCCACGCCCCTAACGGCGCCGATACGCCGTCCGGAACGCGCCGGGCCGGCTCAGACCTCATATTGTCGCTGGTCGTCGATGACCTTGCCGTCGTTCGGAAGAGAGCCCGGCGCAACCAGTTCGATCTTGCCGCTGAGCTTGCATTCCCGACGCACACTGTCGGCCAATTGATCGACGAAATCGGGGCTGCAGTCGCTTGTTTCGATCTTAACGACCATGACGTCGGACTGCTCGATCAGGACGATTTCGGCCCGCGCCTTCAAGATTCGCGGGTCGGATTTGACCACCCGGTCGATTTGCGCCGGGTCGACGAACATGCCTTTGACCTTGGTGCGCTGATCGGCGCGGCCCATCCAGCCCTTGATCCGGTTGTTGGTTCGGCCGCACGGGCTCTCGCCCGGCAGGATGGCGCTGAGATCGCCGGTGGCGAAGCGGACCAGCGGATAGTCGGCGTTGAAGCTGGTGACGGTCACCTCGCCGACCTCGCCGTCCGGGACCGGATCGCCGGTTCCCGGGCGTAGAATCTCGACGATCACCTTCTCTTCGACGATCATGCCTTCCAAGGCCGGCGACTCATAGGCGACCAGGCCCAAATCCGCGGTGCCGTAACACTGCAAAGTCGCGATCTCGCGCGCCGCATAGGCCTCGCGCATCGCCGGAAAGAGCGCGCCGCCGCTGACCAACGCCTTTTTCAGGGTCGGCAGCGCGACCGCCCTCTCGTCTGCGCGCTCGAGAATTTTGCCCAGAAAATCGGGCGTGCCGATATAGCCGTCGGCGCCGAAAGCAGCGATCGCTTCCACCTGTTGCTCGGTGGCGCCGACGCCGCCGGGATAGACCGCGCAGCCGATCGCCTGGGCGGCGGTTTCGAACATCGCGCCGGCCGGGGTGTGGTGATAGCTGAAACAATTGTGGGCGATGTCACCCTGCCGGAAGCCCGCCGCAAAGACCGCGCGCGCCATGCGCCACCAATCCCGGCCGCGCCCCTCCGGATCGGCGATCGGGCCGGGCGAGAGATAAAGCCGCAGCAGATCGCGAGGGGCGGTCGCCGTCATGCCGCCGAAGGGCGGGGCGGCGGCCTGCTCCGCCATCAGGTCGGATTTGCGCGTCACCGGTAGCGCAGCAAGCGCCTCAGGGCTGGAGATCGCGGCGGGATCGACCTCGGCCAAGACGCGGCCGTAATAGTCGGTATTCGCCTTGGCGTGGGCGATCTGCGCCGGCAGTACGGTCGCCAGATCGGCGGCGCGCTGGTCCGCGCTGCGCGTTTCCAAAGCGTCGTAGAAGTCGGATTGGCCGGTCGACACAGTCGCGTTTCCTTGAATCGGGCGGGCGCGGCCCAAGCCGTCGCTAGAGCCAGCGTTTGCGGCGTTTGTAATGCTTCACGTCGCGGAAGCTCTTTTTGCCCTCAGTCGAGAGGCCGAGATAGAATTCTTTCACGTCCTCGTTGCTCAGCAGCGACTCGGCGCTGCCGTCGAGCACGACCCGGCCATTCTCCAGGATATAGCCGTATTTGGCGTAGCGCAGAGCGACGGTCGTATTCTGCTCGGCGAGCAGGAAGGTCACGCCCTCCTGGCTGTTCAGCCTTTTGACAATCTCGAAAATCTGCTCGACGAGCTGCGGCGCCAGACCCATCGACGGTTCGTCCAACAGGATGATCTTCGGCTTGGCCATCAGGGCCCGACCGATCGCGCACATTTGCTGCTCGCCGCCCGACGTGTAGCCGGCCAAGCTCTTGCGGCGCTCTTTCAGCCGCGGGAAATATTCATAAACAAGCTCCAGATCGTCTTTGACGCCCCGGTCGCCGCCGCGCGTGTAGGCGCCGGTCAGCAAATTCTCTTCGATGGTCAGATGTTCGAAACAGTGGCGGCCTTCCATGACCTGGACGCAGCCCATCTTGACCACGTCATTGGCGGTCAGCGTGTCGAGCCGGCGGCCCTCCATCGTGATCGCGCCCTTGGTGACCTCGCCGCGCTCCGCCTTCAACAGATTGGAGATCGATTTCAGCGTCGTCGTCTTACCGGCCCCATTGCCGCCCAAAAGCGCAACAATGCCGCCTTCCGGCACGCTCAGAGAAACGCCTTTGAGAACCAAGATCACGTGGTCGTAGATCACCTCGATATTGTTCACATCGAGCAGCGACTTTGCTGCATCGGGCGCGGGGTCAGTATCGGACATGGCCTCGGCCATTGGAACGTTCCTTCGGCGTTATTGGAAAAAGAGCGCGTCGGCGCCGCCCTGGATGAGGGGGCGCCGAGAGCACCGGATTGTTACGAGCATTCACGCGGGGTGATGTTGTTCTCCCGCGCATATTGCTCGGACTCCTGAGCGATCAGCGGCTGAACCACTTCGGTCATCGCCGGCACCCAGTCGGAGATGATCTCCCACTGATCGCCTTTCCATTGCTGAACCAGGATGGCCGGGTTCTGGCCTTCATGGTTTTCACAGGTGATCTTGACCGGCGTGATATAGCCGGTCAGGCCCATCTCGGCGATGCGCGCATCGGTCAGGTCCAGGTTTTCCAGGCCCCAGCGCATTTCTTCGCCCGTGATCGCGCGGTCGCCATATTCGGCTTGCGCCGTGCGAATCGCTTCGACGACATAGGCGGCATTGGCGACACCGCGCGCCCAAAGCGGGTTGTTATGCTCGGACATGTCCGCCGAGGCGCCGCCGCCCGCTTCGTACAGGGCCTTGATGTCCTCATAGGCGCCGAAATCGGTGCCGACGCCGTGGAAGCTGGCGGACTTGTAGCCGATCGAGCCGTCGCCGGCCGGCACCACCGCGTCATTCCCGCCGGACCACCAGTTGCCGATGAACTTGTCCATCGGGAAGCGAATGGCGGCCGCTTCGCGAACGGCCGTACCGTTCATCGCGCCCCAGCCCCACATGATGGCGTAGTCGGGCCGGGTCCGGCGGACCTGCAGCCAGATCGACTTCTGCTCGGTCATCGAGGCCGGGGGCACAGGATATTTGTCATAGGTGAAGCCGAACTTCTCCGCCAACACATCCAGCGTCGGGATCGGCTCCTTCCCATAGGGATGGTCGAGATAGATATAGGCGAAACGCTTGCCGTTCAGCGCGTCCAGGCCGCCTTCCTGATCGGCTATATATTGAATGACGGACGTCGCCTGACTCCAATAGGTCGCCGGGAAGTTGAAGACATAGGGGAAGACCTTGCCGTTGGCGGCGCTCGTGCGGCCATAGCCCATCGACAGGATCGGAATTTTGTCGGCGGTGGCTTTTTCGATCAGCGCATAAGTGATGCCGGTCGACCAGGGGTTATAGACCGTGGCGCCGCCGCCGGTCGATTTCGTCCGGTCGTAGCACTCGACGCCCCGGTCGTTGGAATAACCGGTGTCGCATTCCTCGACCGCCAGCTTGACGCCGTTTACGCCGCCGTCGCGCAGATTGATCATGTTGAAATAGTCGGCGAAGCCGTTCGCCAACGGGATGCCTGAAGGCGCGAAAGCGCCGGTGCGATAGACCAGCGACGGGATCGGCTGATCGGCCTGGGCCGTCGCCGCGACGCCGGCGATCCCGATCACGGCCCCGGCGGCCGCGAGAGTCAGTTTGCGGATGAACATACATTTTCCTCCTTCTGTTCGACGCGCCGGAGAGGCGCGCCCGCGACTGGTGTTGCTCCCTTCCTGGTTTTTTCGGTCCGGAAGGGTTGGACGCCATAGCCGGCTTCACGCATGAACCGGCCGACCTGGCGAGCAGTTTAAACCGTCCCGCGCTAGTATGGGAACGGCCACATACGCAATTTCTCCTTGGCGATCGACCACATGCGCGCCAGGCCATGCGGCTCGACGATCAGGAAAAAGATGATCATGGCGCCGAAGATCATAAACTCGACATGACGAATCAGCGCTGTCGAGACTTCAAGCCCAAGCCCGGTGGCGGCGTTGTTCAGGAAGATCGGCAGGGTGAAGATGAAGGCGGCGCCCAGAAAACTGCCCAGGATGCTGCCCAAACCGCCGATGATGATCATGAATAGGATCTGAAACGAGCGGTTGATGTCAAACGCGCTCGGCTCGACGATGTTGATATAGCAGAAGGCCCAGAGCGCGCCGGCCATGCCGCAATAGAAGGACGAGATCGCAAAGGCCGACAGTTTGGTCTGCAGCGGCTTTATGCCGATCAGCTCGGCGGCGATGTCCATGTCGCGGATCGCCATCCAGCTTCGACCGATCCGGCCGCGCGTCAGGTTGCGCGCGATCAGGGCGAAGACGATGACGAAGCTGAGAACAAAGAGATAGCGCGCCGTCTCGTTGGATTCGGCGCCGGTCACCAGGAAGCCGAAAATCTCGCGCGGCGGCGCCGTCGGCACGCCGGAGATCGAATAGTTCACGAACCAGGGCTGCTTGGTGAACAGCCAGATCAGGAAGAATTGCGCGGCCAGGGTCGTGACCGCCAGGTAGAATCCCTTAATCCGCAGGCTCGGCGCCCCGAAGACCGCGCCGATCATGGCGGACGCGAGGCCGCCGACCAGCACGCCGACGACGATGTTGATGTCGGGAAAGGCGGTGACGAATTTGTAGCCCAGATAGGCGCCGGCCGCCATGAAAGCGCCGGTGCCGAGCGATAGTTGGCCCGCGTAGCCGGTCAGGATATTGAGCCCGATCGCCGCCAGCGAGAGGATCAACACGGGTATGAGGATCGATTCCAGCCAATACTCGCTGGCGATAAAGGGCACCACCAGCACCATGAAGGCGATGACCGAGAGCACGAAAAACTTGTCCAACGGGATCGGCAACAGCGCCATATCGTCGCTGTATGTTGTTTTGAAGACCCCGGCCTCACGATAGAACATGCTCGATTTCCCTTAACCGCGCCCGCAGCGCCGATCTAAACGCGCTCGATAATCTTGTCGCCGAACAAGCCTTGCGGCCTGAAGAACAGGAAGACCAGGGCGACGACATAGGCGAACCATTCCTCGATCGCGCCGCCGAACAGCGACCCCCAATAGACCTCCGCCACCTTCTCGCCGGCCCCGATGATCAAGCCGCCGATGATGGCGCCGGGGATCGAGGTGAAGCCGCCCAGGATCAGGACCGGCAGCGCCTTCAGCGCGATGATCGCCAGCGAGAACTGAACCCCCAGCCGCGCGCCCCACATCACGCCCGCGACCAAAGCGACAAAGCCGGCGACCGCCCAGACGATGATCCAGATATGGTTCAGCGGAATGCCGATCGACAACGCCGCCTGATGATCGTCGGCGACCGCGCGCAGGGCCCGCCCGATCCGCGTATAGTGGAAGAACAAGGCCAGCACGGTCACCAGGAAACTGGCGACGACCGCAGCGAAAATATCGCTCTGCTGCAGCATGGCGTCGCCGACGAACCAGACATCGTCGGGAATGCCAATATCCAGCGGCCGCACGTCCGAGCCCCAGATCGTCTCGCCGAACCCTTCCAGGAAGAAGGCCAAGCCGATCGTCGCCATAAACAGGATGATCGGTTCCTGGTTCACCAATTTGCGCAGGACCAATCGCTCCACCGCGAAGGCGAGACCGATCATGATGATGACCGTCAGGATCAGCGCCAGCCAGACCGGCACGCCCCATTCCATCAACCCGACCAGATTCAAGGCGGCGAACAGGACCATGACGCCCTGGGCGTAGTTGAAGACGCCGGACGCCTTGAAGATCAGAACGAACCCCAGCGCAACCAGCGAATACATCACCCCCGCCGACAGGCCGCCGACCAGAACCTCGAACAGGAACCAGGGCTGATCGACCATCTCGACAAACGGCGCGATGAAGAAAGCGTGCAGAAATTCCATGATCCGTCTCTCTCCGCCGCCGTCAGTCGTGGGTCACGCCGAGATAGGCGTCGATCACATCCTGGTTGCCGCGCACCTCGTCCGGCGTGCCGTCAGCCAGTTTCTTGCCGTAATCCAACACCACGACCCGGTCGCTCAGATCCATGACGACGCTCATATCATGTTCGATCAGGGCGATGGTCGTGCCGAACTGTTCGTTCACGTCGATGATGAAGCGGGACATATCCTCCTTCTCTTCGACATTCATGCCGGCCATCGGCTCGTCGAGCAGCAGAAGGTCCGGCTCCGCCGCCAGGGCGCGCCCCAGTTCGACCCGCTTCTGCAACCCGTAAGGCAGCCGGCCCACCGGCGTGCGGCGGATCGCCTGAATTTCGAGGAAATCGATCACCTTCTCTACATGTTCGCGATGCTCAAGCTCCTCGCTTTTCCCGCGGAACATGTAGAGCGCTTGCTCCAGCAGGCTGGCCTTCATCTTCAGCACCCGGCCCGTCATGATATTGTCGAGCGTCGACATGCCGCGGAACAAGGCGATGTTCTGAAAGGTGCGCGCGATGCCGTTTGAGGCGGCGATATAGGGGCGCATCGGCGCGTAGGTCACGCCCTTGTAGTGGATCGAGCCTTCCTGGGCCTGGTAGAACCCGTTGACCACATTCAGCATCGAGGATTTGCCGGCGCCGTTCGGGCCGATGATCGAGCGGATTTCACCCTTCTTGATGTCAAAGCTGATCTCGCTCAGCGCTTTTACCCCGCCGAAGCTGAGGCTGACATTGTCGACCCGCAACAGCTCGCCGCCGATGCGTTCCGCTTGTCCCGAGACGGGCGCCACACCACTCACCGTTCGATATCCCCGCTTTTCGTCCCGCGTGTCCTATTCCGCCGCCTGCGCCGTCGCGGCCAGGACGACGGCGGCGTCGACGATCCGTAGATCCGCTTTCACCACGCCTTTCCGGCCGTCCTCGAAGGTGATCTCCGCCTCGATCACTGCGTTCCCCGCGTCTGAATAAAGCCCGTCGATCAGGGGCAGATATTTTTCGGCGATGAAGCGACGGCGCACCTTGCTGGTGCGGGTCATCTCGCCGTCATCGGCGTCGAGCATCTTATGCAGGATCAGGAAGCGGTGGATCTGGCTGCCGGCCACCCGCGCCTCCGCCGCCAAGTCGCGGTTCACCTGTTCGACATGCGCCAGCACGATGTCATAGACCTGCGGCAGCGCCGCCAGTTCCTGATAGGAGGCGTAGGGCACGCCCTGACGCTCGGCCCAATTCCCGACCGCCTCGTGATCGATATTGATGAAGGCGGCGACATAGTCCTTTCCGTTGCCGAAGGCGACCGCCTCGCGGATTTCCGGGAAGAATTTCAGCTTGTTCTCGATATATTTCGGCGCAAAGAGCGAGCCGTCATTCAGTTTCCCGACATCCTTCGCCCGATCGATGATTTTCAGATGCCCGTCCTCGTCGAGGAAGCCGGCGTCGCCGGTCCGGTACCAACCGTCCGCGTCCTTGGCCTCTTCGGTCGCTTCCGGGTTCTTGAAATACTCTTTGAAAATGCCCGGCCCCTTAATCAGCAACTCGCCGGTCTGGTCGATCTTGATATCGACCCCGTCCAGCGGCGTGCCCACCGTGTCGGGCTTGATCTCGCCGTCGGGCTGGATCGTCACGAAGACGCTGGTCTCGGTCGAGCCGTAGAGCTGTTTCAGATTGATGCCGATCGAACGGTAGAAGATGAAGATGTCCGGGCCGATCGCCTCGCCGGCCGTATAGCCGATGCGCACCCGGCTGAGGCCGAGCACATTCTTTAGCGGGCCGTAGACCAGGATTTCGCCCAACCGATAGAGCAGGCGGTCGCTCATTGAGACCGGCTTGCCTTCCAGAATATCGACGCCGACGCGGCGCGCCACGGCCATGAAATAGTGGAACATGTCGCGCTTGATCTTGCTGGCGTCCTCGATCCGGATCGACACTTGCGTCAGGATATTCTCGAAAATGCGCGGCGGCGCGAAGAAATAGGTCGGGCCCAACTCACGCAGATCGGTCAGGACTGTCTCGGAGCTTTCCGGGCAGGCGACGCAAAATCCGCAAATGAAAGACTGCGCGTACGAAAAGACATTGTCGCCGATCCAGGCGAGCGGCAGATAGGCCAGGATCTCGTCGCTTTCCCGCAGCCCCTCGAATTTGGCGCCGTGATAGGCGGCGGTCAGCAGATTGTCGTGGGTCAGCAGCACGCCCTTCGGATTGCCGGTCGTCCCGGACGTATAGGGGATCAGGCAGGTGTCCGCGCCCTCTCCCGCGTCGATCTGAGCGTCGACGAAGCCGGGTTCGGCGGCCAAACGCGCATCGCCCATGGCGACCACGTCTTCGTAATCATGCAGATAGTCGAGCGTGTAGTCGCGCACGCCGCGCGGTTCGTCGAAGATCACATGCTCCAGCGTCGGCAGACGCTCTTTCAGCGCCATCAGCTTGTCGACCTGCTCCTGGTCTTCGGCGATGGCGAAGCGCACTTCGGCGTGGCTCAGCGGGAAATGCATCTCCTCGGCCACCGAGTCCTGATAGATCGGGACCGGCACCGCGCCCAGTGTCTGCGCCATGGCGATTGACCAATAAAGTCGCGGCCGGTTATCGCCGATGATCGCAACCCGATCGCCGCGCTTCAGGCCCAGTTCGGCCATGCCGGCGGCGTAGCGGTCGACCTCACGCTTGACCTCGGCCCAGCTGCTGGTGCGCCAGATGCCCAGATTCTTCTCGCGCATCGCCGCCCGGTCGGCGCGCACAGATGCATTGTGCCGCAACAGTTTCGGGAACGTGTCGTGGACCGCGATGTCCGGATAGGAAGCGCCTTCAGCCATGCCGTTCTCCACACCTCCCGTCCCAGCGCGCAATGAAGCCGGCGGATGGCAAGAGGAAGAAGATGGCGACGCCGTCCAAGACCGCTCGGCTGAACCGGCGCGGCGCGATGCGCCCGAACCCAAGGACCGGCGCATCGGCTGGCATAGGCGACGGCGGGCTCCTCCCTGAGCCGAGAACCCGATGTCGAGCCCTCACAATAACCGCACCGCTAACGCGACACTCAAATTTCCGCTTTTCGCAGATTTCTGTATCACTTTGCGCTTAGCACAGCGATGCGAAGGCGCCAAGCGACCCGTCGCGTTCCGCCCTTGAGCGGGGCGGGGGGCGGTCCTATATGCCCCCCGTCAGCGCGCCGATGCGCCGCGCTCAGCGTCCCGCGCGACGCCGGAGCCAGATCACATAGTCGCTTCTCAATCGTTGGAGGGTCCCATGGCCGTCGAAGCCAAACCCGCGGAAACCGCACCCGAAACGCATGAATTTCAGGCCGAAGTCGGCCGTCTGCTCGATATCGTCGCCAATGCGCTTTACTCAGAGCGCGAGATCTTTCTGCGGGAATTGATCTCGAACGCGGCCGACGCCTGCGACCGGCTGCGCTATCAGGCCCTGTCGGACGCCGCCCTGATCGAAGGCGACCCGGACTTCGCCATCACCTTGAGCGCCGACGCCGAGGCTAAGACCCTGACCGTTTCGGACAACGGGTCGGGCATGAGCCGCGATGAGCTGCTCGGCAATCTTGGCACGATCGCGCGATCGGGCACCTCGAACTTCCTCAACCAGCTCTCCGGCGACGACAAGAAAGACCTATCCCTGATCGGCCAGTTCGGGGTCGGCTTCTATTCCGCCTTCATGGTCGCGGACAGCGTCGCGGTGACCAGCCGCAAAGCGGGCGCGGACGAGGCCTTCACCTGGGTCAGCGACGGCAAAGGCGCCTTCACCGTCGAGCCCGGCGCGCGGGACGGCCGCGGCACGACCATCGTGCTGCATCTGAAAGAAGACGCCGCGGAATTTCTCACCGAAGCGCGGCTGAGCCAGATCGTCAAAACCTACTCCGATCATATCGCGTTCCCGATCCGCATCACCGGCGAGAATCCAGAAGACGGCGACGCGGTCTATCCGAAACAGTTGAACTCGGCCGCCGCCCTTTGGACGCGGTCGAAGTCGGATGTGACCGAGGATCAGTACAAGGAATTCTACCACCATGTCAGCCACGGCTTTGACGATCCCTGGGCGACGCTGCATTTCCGCGCTGAAGGCGTGATCGAGTATGCCGGCCTGATCTACATCCCGACCCAGCGGCCGTTCGACCTGTTCCATCCGGACCGCCAGTCGAAGCTGAAATTGTATGTAAAGCGGGTCTTCATCACCGATGAATGCGACGAACTGGTGCCGTCCTGGCTGCGCTTCCTGCGCGGGGTCGTCGATTCGGAAGACCTGCCGCTGAATGTCAGCCGCGAGATGCTGCAGAACAATCCGGTCGTCTCGAAGATTCAGAGCGGGTTGGTGAAGCGCGTGCTGGGTGAATTGGCGAAACGCGCCGAAAAGGACGCCGACAACTATGCGGAATTCTGGGATGCGTTCGGCGCGGTCCTGAAGGAAGGCGTTTATGAGAGCTTCGAGAACCGCGACGCCTTGATGAAGCTGATGCGCTTCAAATCGACCACACGCGAGGGCTGGTTGTCGCTCGCGGACTATATCGAGGCGATGAAGGACGGTCAGGACGCGATCTATTACATCTCCGGCGACAGCGCCGAGGCGCTCGCCAAGAGCCCGCAACTGGAAGGGTTCGCGGCCAAGGGCGTCGAGGTCCTGTTTATGACCGATCCGGTCGATGAGTTCTGGCTCTCCAACGCGCCGGACTTCGAGGGCAAGAGCTTCAAGTCCGTCACGCGCGGCGGGGCTGATCTGTCCAATGTCAAAGCGGACGAAAAAGAAGCCGCCGAGGATTCGTCAAAGGATGAGGACAAAACCGACGACGCGTCCGTCAGCGCCCTGATCACAGCCCTGAAAGAGAGCCTGGGCGAGGCCGTCGCCGATGTCCGCAAATCCGACCGCCTGACCGCCTCGCCTTGCTGCCTGGTGGTTGAGGACGGCGCCATGGACATGCATCTCGAACGCATCCTGAAGCAGCACAACCAGCTGAACGGCGCGGCCGCCCCGCGCATCCTGGAAATCAACGCCGATCATGCGCTGATCAAGGCTTTGGCGGCCAATGCGACGGGCGATATTTCGGACGCGGCGCATCTGCTGCTTGATCAGGCGCGGATTATGGAAGGCGAAACGCCGGCCGATCCCAGCACTTTCGTGCAACGGATGGCGGCGGTGATGACCAAAGCGATGGGCTGACGCGCGCATTGCCCTCAAGCTCAAATCACCGCAGGAATCATTGAAGATGCGGAAAAAGCGGAAGGAGGGCGGTTGATGCGAAAATTGCTGCAGCGGCGCGGCTATGACGATTGGGTCGCCGAAGTCGAGGGCTATGGCGCCAGCCTGGAAATCCGCGCCTTCGCCACGCGGATGCACGACGGGACCTCTTTGCCGGACGACCGGTTGCGCGCCAACGCGCCGGTCCGTCTTGCGCCGCCCAAACCGGACGCCGCCGCTTTGGAGAAGGACCCGCGCATTCGATCCCTGATGGCGTTTTCCGAGGCTTTCAGGCGCAAGGACTGACATCCAAAGAGAGCGCTTGTCTTGATTGTCACGCCGGCCCCCGAGCCGGCGTCCATCCGACTGAACAATGGGCCCCGGATCAAGCCCGGGGCGCCGGAGGGCGCCGCCAGTTCCCAGTGGCCGCTATTGCGAGTCGCGCATGGCTTCCAGGCGCAGACGCAGGGCGTTCAGCTTGATGAAACCTTCCGCGTCGTGCTGGTCATAGACATCGTCTTCCTCGAAGGTGACGTGATCCATGGAATAGAGGCTGTGATCGGACTCGCGGCCGATGACGCTGACCGAGCCCTTGTAGAGTTTCAGCCGGACCTTGCCGGTCACCCGCTCCTGGCTCTTGTCGATCAGCGCCTGCAGCATCTCACGCTCGGGCGAGAACCAGAAGCCGTTGTAGATCAGTTTGGCGTAGCGCGGCATCAATTCGTCTTTCAGATGCGTCGCCTCACGGTCCAGCGTGATCGACTCCATCGCCCGGTGGGCCGGCAGAAGCACGGTTCCGCCCGGCGTCTCGTAGATCCCGCGCGATTTCATGCCGACGAAGCGGTTCTCGACCATGTCCAAGCGCCCGACGCCGTTTGCGCCGCCCAGCTCGTTCAGCCTTGTCAGCAGCGCGGCCGGCGACAGGTGCTGGCCGTCGATCGCGATCGCGTCGCCTTTCTCGAATTCGATCTCGACGGTGGTGGGCGCGTCTGGCGCATCCACCGGGTCGACGGTGCGGGAATAGACATAATCCGGCGCCTCGTCGGCCGGGTCCTCCAACACTTTCCCTTCGGCCGAGATATGCAGCAGATTGGCGTCGACCGAAAACGGCGCCTCGCCACGCTTGTCCTTGGCGATCGGGATTTGATGTCTTTCGGCGAAATCGATCAGCTTGTTGCGCGACGTGAGGTCCCATTCGCGCCAGGGCGAGATCACCTTGATGTCCGGCTGCAGCGCGTAGTAGCCGAGCTCGAACCGAACCTGATCGTTCCCCTTGCCGGTGGCCCCATGACAGACCGCGTCGGCCCCCGTCATCCGGGCGATCTCGATCTGGCGCTTGGCGATCAGGGGCCGCGCGATCGAGGTGCCTAAAAGATAGACGCCCTCATACAGCGCGTTGGCCCGGAACATTGGGAAGACATAGTCGGAGACGAATTCCTCGCGCAGATCGTCGATGAAGATTTCTTTCGCGCCCATCATCTCGGCCTTGGCGCGGGCCGGCTCCAGCTCCTCGCCCTGGCCGAGATCGGCGGTGAAGGTCACGATTTCGCACTGATAGACATCCTGCAGCCAGCGCAGAATGATCGAGGTGTCGAGGCCGCCGGAATAGGCGAGCACAACCTTTTTGACCGAGGATTTGTCCAGCGAAGCCATGGCGATGTCCTTTGGAAATGCGCGGGCCGATGGGGCGGCGCGCGGCCCGAATTCGATGTCGCCGCTGTGTAGGAGGCGCGGGCGTTATTGGCAAGCAAAGCCCGCGCGGGAATTGGCGGCGACGCGCCCGCTTGATCGCCTAACGGTATCGGCGGCGCGCAGATCCTCCGCGCAACTGACGCCCTATTCAAAAACGTTGAGCCGCCCCTCAGAAAAAGGGGCTGGCGGCACTATTTCGACTACCGCTATCTAGACCGCATGAAAGCAGATTGGGACGACATCCGCGTGTATCTGGCGGTGGCGCGGGAAGGTTCGCTGACCAAGGCGGCCACAGCGCTCGCCATCAGCCAGCCGACGGCGGGACGGCGCCTGAAGAGGCTGGAGGAAGCGCTGGAGACGGTGCTGTTCGACCGCTTGCCCGACGGCTACGCCCTCACCGCCGCCGGCGAGGCGCTTCTCGCCAAGGCGGAGCAGATGGAGATGGCGGCCTTCGCGCTGGACGCGGAAGCCAGCGGATTGGCGCCCGATGTCGAAGGCACGGTTCGAGTCAGCGTCGACGACAACATATCCTTAATCCTTTCGCCGATGCTGCCGGCGATCCAGCGCCGCTTGCCGCAAATCGAAATCGAACTGTCGATCTCGCATTATTTCGCCAGCCTGGCGCGGCGCGAGGCGGAGGTGCTGATCCGCGACCGGGCGCCGGACAATCAGAATCTGATCGTTCGGAAATGGCTGGACCTGGAATATGCGGTCTATGGCGCGCCCTCTTATATCGAGGCCAATCCGACGGCCCTGACCGAAGATCGCTATCGCGACTGCGCCTGGATCGGCTATGACAGCATTCACCAGTATTTCGCCGGCGGCGAGTGGCTGGCGCGGCGGCTCGGCAATAAGGCCCCGGCGCTCCGGCATAACGACGCCGCGCTCTCCGGGACGCTGGCGGCCGACGGCGCCGGATTGGCCGTGCTGCCCTGCATTCTGGGCGACCAGAACCCGGCGCTGCGGCGCGTCACCGATCCGATCCCGGAGCTGGCTCGGAGCGCGAATCTTTATGTCCATCCCGATATTCGCAAGGTGCCAGCGGTGCGCGCCATGATTGACGCCCTTGTCGAGACGGTGCGCGCGCGGCACCCAGGATCAGATGCAGCGGCCGCCATCGACCTCGAGACAGACGCCGGTTAGGAATTCGGCCTCGTCGCTGGCCAGGAACACGGCCGCGCCGGCGATATCGGCGGGCTGGCTGAACCGACCCAATGGCACCGTCGCCTTAAAGGCGGCCCGCTTTTCCGGCGTGTCCTCGCCCATGAATTTCTCGAGAAGCGGCGTTTCGCCGGCGACCGGATTGATGGCGGCGACCCGAATATTCTCCGAGCCCAGCTCGATCGCGAGGCTGCGGGTCGCGCCGATTGCGGCGGCTTTCGAGGTGTTGTACCAGACGAGCCCCGGGCGCGGCCTGACGCCGGCGGTGGAGGCGACGGTCAGGATCACGCCGCGATTCGGGCCGACTTGCGGCTGATCGCGGAAGCGCGGCAGAACGGCGCTGAGGCCGTGGAAGATCGCCTTCACATTCACCGCCATGATCTGGTCATACTCGTCCTCGCTGACCTGATCGACCGGCTTATTCCAATGGGTGTAGCCGGCGTTATTGACCAGGATGTCGATCCGGCCGAAAGCCTCGACCGCCAGCGCCGCCGCCGCCTCGAGATCTTCCTTTTTGGTCACGTCGCAGAGGATCGATCGAGCCCGACCTTCCTGCGCCGCCGCGATCTCGGCCGCGACCTGGGCGCCGGCCTCTGCGTTGATATCCGCGATGACCACATTGCCGCCCTCTTGCGCATATCGGCGGGCGATCTCCGCGCCGAAGCCGGACGCGGCGCCGGTGATCAGCGCGGTCTTTCCGGCGAGCCGACCCGGCCGATCGGTTATGTTCTCTGTCATCGCAGATTTCCCTTACGGATCGCGTGCGCGCGCATCGAGCGCTCCGACGAGTGTCAGGAGCGCAACGGCCCTGGTCAATACTAGTCCCACCTCAATGCAGTTTGCGTCGCGTAATGCAATTGTTCACCATAAGCGGATCGTGTTTAATCCGGGTGAGCGCTTCTTGGGGGGAGTTGCGGTGCCGAAACCATCCGTCTTGCTGATCGAAGATACGCGGTCGCTGGTCATGCTTTATGAGCAATATCTGGCGGCCGAGGACCTGTCTGTGACAAGCGTCGAGACAGGGCGCGCCGGATTGGAGGCGATCCGGCAAGCGGCGCCCGATCTGGTGCTGCTCGACATCGCGCTGCCCGATATGAACGGTTTGGACATTCTGCGCGAGATCCAGCGTCAAGAGAATCCAAGCGCGGTCGTGATCATCACCGCCAACGGCTCGATCAACATCGCGATCGAAGCCATGCGCGAGGGCGCGTTCGATTTCCTGGTCAAGCCGTTCAACGCCGACCGGCTGCGGACCACCGTGCGAGCCGGATTGGAGGGGCGCAAATTCGGGCGGTCCGACGCCTTTCCGCCCTCAGACGATCACGCCCGCCGCTACGGTTTCATCGGCGAGTCGGCCGCGATGCACAGCGTTTATCGCACGATCGATTCCGCCGCCGGGTCGAAAGCGACCGTCTTCATCACCGGCGAGTCGGGCACCGGCAAAGAACTGTGCGCCGAGGCGGTGCATCGTCAATCGCATCGTCGTGACGGCCCCTTCATTGCGCTGAATTGCGGCGCGATTCCGCGCGAATTGATGGAATCAGAGATATTCGGGCACCGAAAAGGCGGCTTCACCGGCGCCCACGAAGACCGCGACGGGGCCGCGCAACTCGCCCATGGCGGCACGCTGTTTCTCGATGAAATTTGCGAGATGGATCTCGACCTGCAGACCAAGCTGCTGCGCTTCATCCAGACCGGCGCCTTCCAACGCGTCGGCGATGCGACCCCGCGCAAGGTCGATGTCCGGTTCGTCTGCGCCACCAATCGCGACGCCCTGGCTGAAGTCGCGGCCGGCCGGTTCCGTGAAGATCTCTACTACCGGCTGCATGTGATCCCGATCCAACTGCCGCCGCTGCGCGACCGGGGAACCGATATCCTGGAGATCGCCAAACGGTTTCTGGCGGATTATGCGGGCGAAGAGGGCAAGGCCTTCCACGCTTTCGATCCGGAGGCCGAGGCGGTGATGATGAGCTATCCCTGGCCCGGCAATGTGCGGCAGTTGCAAAATGTCGTCCGGAACGCCGTGGTTCTGAATGACGGCGCAGTGGTGACGCGGGACATGCTGCCGCCGCCGTTGAATGTCTTCCGCCTCGATCTCGCCCTCCGGCGAGCGCCCGACGCCCCATCCGCGGCTGCGCCCGGCGCGCGAACCGCGCCGACGCCGATGCGCCGCGCCACCGACCGGCCCAACGCCGGCGGCGTCTGGCGTGGCGAAGGCGCGCCGCCCGAGACGCAAGGTTCCGCCGGCCTTCTTCTGCCGCGCAGCAAGGCGGAAATTCGTGAATTATGGCTTGTCGAGAAGGATGCGATCGAAAACGCGATCAGGCTCTGCGGCGGCAATATCCCCCAGGCGGCCGGCTATCTCGGCGTTGCGCCCTCGACGATCTACCGCAAACGCGCGGCCTGGGACCAAGCGGATCGGAAAACGGTTGCGGACTAGCTCAAACCACCATGCGGTCTGTACGCGTACATTCTAGGGGCGACGCCGGAACCGGGCGATGAAGAACCCGTCCATACCGCCGGCCTTGGCGCCTGTCCGGTTGCTCCAGAAATAGGGGAACGTACGGAAATAGCCCTCGGCCGTGATCGCGTCCGGCAATCCCGGCAGCGCATCTGGAGGGATCGGCCATGGCTCGAGAGCCTGCGTCGCCTCAAGCGCGGATGCGGCCGCTTCCTCGCCCTCGGTCTTCTGCAAAGAACAGGTGGCGTAGATCAGCACCCCGCCCGGCTTCAGCATATCCGCCGCCCGCCCAAGCAAACGCATCTGGGTGGCACTGTACGCGTTCACGGAAGCCGCATCCTTGATCCAGGGCAGATCCGGATGCCGGCGGATTGTGCCTGTGGCGCTGCAAGGCGCGTCGAGGAGAACCGCATCCGCACGTTTCTTTGTTCGCCAGACAGTCGCGTCCGCCTGCACGATCTCCGCCGCCAACCCCAATCGGTCGAGATTCTCCCGCAACCGCGCCAGCCGCGGCGCGGAGATATCGAGGGCAGTGACGGCGCAACCCGCCGCGGCCAGTTGCGCCGTCTTGCCGCCCGGCGCCGCGCAAAGATCGATCACCGAGGCCGGTTCGCCGTCCGCCCTTGGCAGCGAATCTATAAGCAACCGCGCCGGCAGCGCCGCCGCCGCGTCCTGCACCCACCAAGCGCCGGTCTTAAATCCCGGCGCGGCCCGCGGGTCGCCGAGACTGGTCGCGCGTAGAGAACCGGTCGGCGTCCGCAACGCTCCTAACCGCTCCGCCCAATCCTGGCCGCCGTTCCGGCCCCGGTTGAGCGTTATATCGGTCGGCGGTTCGCTGAGATGCGCCTCGGCGATCCGCCGCGCCGCCGCCACGCCATGATCGGCGACCCAGAGCGACCAGAGCCAATCCGGGGTGTTCAGCCGGGCGGCGTCTTGCTGAGCAATCGATCCGGCCGCGGCGGCGCATTTGCGCAGCACCGCATTCAGCATGCCCTTCATCGCGGTCAAACGCGCCGCGTCCGCCGCCTGCAGGATCGTCGAGACAGCAGCGTGCGGCTGGGTCTTCAGGAACAGGATCTGCGCCGCGCCCAAGCGCAGCAAGGTCAGCGCGGCCCGCGCCTTGCCGGACGGTCTCCGTTTCAGGAACCGGCCGAGCACCGCATCGATCTGCCCAAGCCGCCGCAGGCATGTCAGGACCATCTGACGCGCGAAGGCCCGATCGCGGTCCGACAGACGGCGATGCGCGGGCGACTCGAGGATCGGCCAGGCCTCATCCAAGCTTCGGCCCTTCGACAGAACGGTTTCCAGCACTGCAAACGCGGCGAGGCGGGAGGCGACACCGTCCCGCGCATCGCCGTCGCTTTCCGCACTTTTGGTCCTGGGTGTCGCGCCGGGCTTCATGCTCCATCCCTGCCGCGCATCCGGCCGCAAGGCAATGACAAAGCGGGACAATCGGTCTCAGCCGCGCCTTTCACGCTCTTCCCGCTGGAAAATCCGGTCTGTCCAGGCCATATCCCGCTCATGAGCTTGTTCAAAAAACTACGCGGCGACGGCGCTAAGCCAGACGCCAAGGAAGTCAGCGGCGACGCCATCTCCCCCCTGCTCGACCCCGAGGTCAAAGGGGTCGACGCGCGCCGCTTGGCGGAACTGAAAGCGGAGGAAGCGGGCCGCAAATGGCGTCAAGAAGCCGAAGCCAAAGGCGAAGTCGCAAAGGAAATCGGCGGCCCCAAAGGTCTTGAGCCGACCCGCTATGGCGATTGGGAGAAGGCCGGACGCTGCTACGATTTCTAGACGACCTGACAGCGTCGGCTAGCGTCGCCCGCCCGCCAGCTTCTCCGCATCCGGATGCCGACGCAGCCGCAGCATCGCCCAAACGCCCAAAGCAGGCCCAATCGCCAGAAAACTCAACGACCATTGCCAGCCAACCGCCTCGGCGATGATCGGCGTCAAATGAATTGTCACGACGGTCAGCAAGAAACCGATGCTGGTCTGCACCGTCACCATCGTGCCGACCAACCACGGATCGGCCAATTCCATCACGCTGGATGAGAATTGCGCCGAATCGGCGATCACGGCCATGCCCCAGAGAAGGAAGAACGGAGCGGCCAACCACGGGCCGAGCCCGAAGACCCAGCCGCTCGCCGCCGCGCAGGCGCCGCTGATCGCCATCGCGCCCGCGGTCAAGGCCGTCCGGCCAAACCGGTCGGCCAGAAGCCCGCCCAGCATGCTCCCCGGCGCGCCGGCGGCGATGGTGGCGAAAGTCAGACTGATGGCCCAGAGCTCGGCCTGGGCGACGCCGGCCGCGCGGAAACTCTCCAACAGGAACACCGCAATCCAGGACCAGAGTGCGTAGAGCTCCCACATATGGCCGAAATAACCGAAATTCGCCAAGCGGAGGCTCCGCCGGGTCCAAGCCTGCAACGCGAAACGCGGCTGGAACTTGACCGGCTTCTTGACATTCGGACCGAGCGGTACGGCGAAGATCAGCAGCCCGCCGCCTAGAGCGGCTGCGGACGCTGCGCTGAGGGTCAACCGCCAATCCAATCCGCCCAGCGCGTTGATGAGATGCGGCATGGCGGAGCCGAGCGTCAGCGCGCCGACCAGGGTCCCAACCAACAGGCCCATATCGCCGCGCGCCCAGGTCGCCGCCATCTTCATGCCGACCGGATAGACGCCGGCCATCGCCGCGCCAACTAAGAATCGAAGGGCCGGCGCGGCGACAGAGGTCGAATCGACCCAAAGTAAGAGCGCCGTAACCCCGGCCCCCAGCGCACTGGCCGAAGCGAAGAAAAGCTGCGGCGGCAGCCGATCGGCCAGCCCCAAGAACGCGCTGATCAAGGCGCCGGCGACGAAACCGACCGAAACCATGCTGCTGAGCAAGGAGGCCTGCAAATCACTCAACGCGAATTCCGCGCGGAGAGATGGGATCACCGCGGTCGAAGAGAACCATAGGGACAAGACCATGACCTGGCACAGCAGCAATATGGCGAAGGCGCGTCGTTTGCCGCGATAATCCGGCAACGCCATGCCGGTAAGCGGATCGACCTCAGGCGGCCGACTTGGTCGGGGGCGCGGCGGGTCGAACCATCGACGCTGCGGCGCCGCCCGATCCTCGACATCATCATCCATTGAATGAGCTTGGCGCAAACCGCTGGCGAAGAACAGGGCTCCGCCGGTTCGCGAGGCAAGAACGTCTCTGACGCGGGTTAACGCGGCCCGCGGTTCGGTTGCGTCACTCCTGCCGGCTGAGCGACGCCTTCGCGTAGTTTTGGGTCGGGGACGGGATCCGCCAAACCGGTCTCAATCGGCAGGACGCCGGCCCAGATATCCAGCGCATAGTCGTCATCATCATCCACCGGCGGGCCGTTTCTGATTTTGGCCGAGGCCTCCTCGATCCGCATCGAGCCCACCATCGTCGCCTTCAATTCCTGCGCCGTCATCGGGCGCAGCGCATCCCAACGGCCGGGCCAAATCTGCTCCATCATCAATTTCAGCGCCGCTTCTTTCTCCTCCGCGTCCTGCACTTGCTCGGCGCGGCCAAAGGCCATGACGCTGCGGTAATTGGCGCTGTGATGAAAGGCGGAGCGCGCCAAAACCCAGCCGTCAAAATGCGCGGCGGTGACGCAGACCGGGACCGCTTCCCGCACCGTCCGCAGCATCCGGCTGGCCGAAGAGCCGTGCCAGTAGAGCCGGTCGCCGTCGCGCCAGACCAGGGTCGGCGTGACGTACGACTGACCGTCGATGACGTAGCCGATATGACAAAGCGGCGCCGAATCGAGGATCGCGAACACGGTCTCCTGATCATAGGCCCCGCGCAGATGGTTGCGCTTCACCTTGCTGCGTTTGGTGGGCGTGAAGGATGGCGCGTCATCAAGCATGGCTCGGCTCCTCAGGTTCGGGAAAACTAACTGGCCTCTGGTTAGAGACTAATTGGCCTGATAGAAAGCACCATTCTTGAATTTCTCCTGGGTCCAATCATGCAGCAACGCCGCACCACCAAGACCGCCGTCCTGCCGATCAGCATCGATCGCGACGCTGCGAGCCGTACCGGCGCGCCGCTTCACAAGCAGGTCTATGAGCAGCTGCGCGAGACAATCCTGGACGGCCGTTTAGCGCCGGGCGCGCGGTTGCCGGCGACCCGCGCCTTGGCCAAGGACCTTGATGTCTCGCGCAACACGGTGACGGCCGCGTTCGACCAACTGCTTGCGGAAGGATATCTGGAAGGCCGCGTCGGCGCCGGCACCTTTGTGAGCGAGCATTTGCCCGAGGAGTCGCTGACGACATCGTCCGCCGCCAACGACGCCGAGACTGCCGTCCCGACCCGCACCGAAAGACGGCGCGGCGTATCGCACCGCGGGGCGCGGCTGGCCGGTTTGCGCAAACGCCGGCCGCACCGCGGCATGGCCTTCGCACCGGGCATGCCAGACCTTGAGAACTTCCCCTTCGACGTCTGGGCCCGGCTGATGGCGCGCGCCTGGCGCCGGCCGCCAATGGCGCTGATGGCGAATACCGAACCGGCGGGGTACCAGCCCCTGCGCCGCGCCATCGCCGATTATGTGCGCACCGCGCGCGGGGTGCGCTGCGCGGCGGAGCAGATCATCATCGTCTCCGGCGCGCAGCAAGCGATCGGTCTGGCGGCCCATGTGCTTCTGGACGAAGGCGACAAAGCGCTTGTCGAGGATCCCGGTTATCCCGGCGTGCGCGGGGCGTTGTTGGCGGCCGGCGCCGATGTCGTTTTCGCCGGCGTGGATGATGAAGGGTTCGACATCAAATCCGCCGCGGCGGCGGCGCCGGACGCGCGTTTCGTCTGCGTCGCGCCGTCGCATCAATATCCTGTAGGCGTGACGCTTTCGCTGGCCCGCCGCCTGGCCCTGCTGGATTGGGCGCAGCGCTGTGACGGTTGGATCATCGAGGACGACTATGACAGCGAATACAGATATTCGGGAAAGCCTCTGGCCTGCCTACAAGGCATGGATCGCGACGACCGCGTGGTCTATGTCGGAAGCTTTTCAAAGACGATGTTCCCGTCTCTCCGGCTCGGCTATCTGGTCGTGCCGCCGGACCTGGTCGACAGCTTCCGGTACGCGCGGGCGGCGTTGGACGATCATCCGGCGACCACGGCGCAGCCGGCTCTGACCGCCTTCATCGAGGACGGATTCTTCGCCGCTCATCTGCGTCGGATGCGCAAGCTCTACGCCGCCCGGCAAGAGGCGTTGATCGACGCGGCGGACCGGCAATTGGCGGGCTTGGCGACGATCGCCCCATCGCAGACCGGGATGAACGTCCTGGCGCGCGGAGCAGCGGGCGCCCTGCTGGCGCAAGACGATCTGGCGGCGGCGCGCGCGGCCGACGCACTGGGCGTCACGACCGCGCCGTTGTCGTCCTTTTATCAGAAAGCGCCGGCTGAGAACGGCCTGTTGCTGGGCTATGCGGCGGTCCCGGAGGAGACGATGGCGGGCGCGGTCGGCAAGCTGGCGGCGGCGCTGAGCGGGGAGTCTCAGCCGGCCTGAAGATCGGGTATCGCCTCGAACAATTTCAATGCCTCAGGATTCGCCAGCGCCTCTTGGTTCTTCACCGCCCTGCCGTGGACCACGTCGCGCACCGCCAGTTCGGTGATCTTGCCGGACTTGGTGCGCGGAATGTCGGCGACGGCGATCACCTTCGCCGGTACATGGCGCGGCGTGCAGTTCTGGCGGATCCGCACCTTGATTTCTTTTACCAATTCCTCGGAAAGTTCGACGCCTTCGCGCAGCCGGACAAAAAGCACAACGCGCGTATCGTTGTCCCATTCCTGGCCGATCACCAGGGCTTCCAGCACAGTGTCAAACGTTTCGACCTGGCGATAAATCTCGGCGGTGCCGATCCGAACGCCGCCTGGATTGAGGGTCGCGTCCGATCGTCCATAGACGATCACTCCGCCATGATCGGTGATCTCGACGAAATCGCCATGATGCCAGATATTGGGAAAACGCTCGAAATAGGCGCTGCGATAACGCGCGCCGCTCTCGTCTGCCCAAAACTTCACCGGCATGCTTGGAAACGGTTTCACGCAGACCAGCTCGCCTTTCTCCCCGGTCACGGGATTGCCTTCGTCATCGAAGGTGCGCACATCCATGCCGAGTCCGAGCGCCTGAATCTCACCGCGCCAGACCGGGCCCGTCGGGTCGCCCAGCATGAAACAGCCGACAATGTCCGTGCCGCCGGAGATTGAGGAGAGCTGGATATCCGATTTCACGCTGTCATAGACATAATCAAAACTTTCGGGGACCAGCGGCGAGCCGGTGGAGGCCATCGCCCGGACGCTCGACAGGTCATGCGTCTGTTTCGGCGTCAGCCCCTGTTTATGGCAGGCGTCGATCCATTTCGCCGAGGTTCCGAAGAACGTCATCTTTTCCGCATCGGCGAAATCGAACAGGATGTTCCCGTCCGGCGCGAAGGGCGAGCCGTCATAGAGCAGCAGGGTCGCCTCGGCGCCCAAGCCCGCGACCAGCCAGTTCCACATCATCCAGCCGCAGGTCGTAAAATAGAAGACCCGCGCGCCCGGCTTGGCGTCGCTGTGCAGAATATGTTCCTTCAACTGGTTCAGCAGGACGCCGCCGGCGCCGTGGACGATGCATTTCGGCGCGCCGGTCGTGCCGCTGGAATACATGATGTAGAGTGGATGGTTGAAGGGCATCTGGGCGAAGTCGATCGGCCCCGCCTCTTGATCGGCGATGAAGTCGGCCAGACTCGCAGCGCGCTTGCCAACCGCCGCGACCGGCGCAACATCCGGCGTCTCGGAGATCAGCGGAAACACCACCACCTGCTCGACGCTCGGCAATTGCCGGACGAATTCGGCGACGCGCCCCAACGAATCCAGGCTCTTGCCGTTGTAGAAATAGCCGTCGGCGGTGAACAGCACCTTGGGCTCGGTCTGGCCGAACCGGTCCAAGACCCCGCGCACGCCGAAATCGGGCGAGCAGGATGTCCAGATCGCCCCCAGCGCGGTCGCCGCCAGCATCGCCGCAACAGTCTCCGGCATATTAGGCACGAATCCCGCGATCCGGTCGCCGGGCCCGACTCCCATCGCTTTCAACGCCTTCGACAAGCGCGACACCAGATCATACAGGTCGCGCCAGCTCATCCGGCGCTTCACCTTGTCCTCGGCCCAGAAGACCAGCGCGTCCGTCTCGTCCTGACGGCGCAACAGGTTTTCGGCGAAATTCAATCTTGCGTCCGGGAAGAATTGCGCGCCCGGCATCTTGTCGCCGTCGATCAAAACGCGCGCGCCCTTGGTCTCGGCCTTGATCTCGGCAAAATCCCAGAATGCATCCCAGAAACGCTCGGGCTCGGCGATAGAAAAGGCGTGCAGCGCCTTGTAGTCGGCTTGGGTCGCGCCTGTCCGCTCCCCCAGAAAGGCGCGGAACCGCGTGATATTGGCTTCGGCGATCCGATCGGCGCTGGGCGTCCAAAGCGGCTGTGTCATTCTTCCCCCGACAGTCTGAGCAAGCGGCGCGGCTTGCGCCCAATCGACCGGTCAGATAGCACGAAGAACGGTCCGGTCAAAGATGATGGACGCCGGGATCAAACCATCGCCCACACGTCATCAACCGACCGCCTATGGAGCCGATTTGACGCGGTTATGAGCCTCGCCTTCGTAAAGCCCTCGGACTGGTCGGGTCCGCTGCAGGGCGCCGCCTGGATGATCACTGCGGCCATGCTGTTCGCAGTCATGAACGGGCTTGTCCGGCTGGCGGTCGAGGCCGCGCTTCACCCGTTTCAGATCGCGTTCCTACGATCGGTCTTCGCCCTGATCCTGATTCTGCCTTTCTGCCTCGGCGGCGGGTTGCGCCCAAACCTGTCGGACCTGAAGTCGACGCGCTGGCGGATGTTTCTGCTGCGCGGGGCGGCGGCGACGGCCGGCGTCCTGTTCTGGGTCAGCGCGATCGCCATCATGCCGTTGGCAGAGGCGACCGCCATCACCTTCGCCGCGCCGCTGATCGCGGTGATTGGCAGCGCCCTGATCCTGCGCGAGACGGTTCGCATGCGCCGCTGGGCGGCGGTGGCCGTCGGCCTGACCGGCGTGCTGATCATCCTGAAGCCAGGGCTGGGCGTGCTTCAGCCGGGGGCGGTGATCGCGCTTTGCGCCGCCGCCGCGATGGCGACTGCGCTTCTCTGCACCAAGTCCCTGACCCGCACAGAGCCGGCGCGGCGCATCGTTTTTTACACGAGCCTGATCCTGACCATCGGCACATTGCCCTTCGCCCTTTTCGTCTGGGCCCCGATGACCCAAGACGCCTGGCTGCTTGGCGTCGCGATGGGCCTGGTCGGGGTGCTGGCGCATATCTGCCTGACCCGCAGTTTTGAAGCGGCGGACGCCTCGATCATCGCGCCGCTGGACTATACGCGCCTGCCTTTTGTCGCGCTGTTGGGTTGGGTCGCGTTCAGCGAGCCGGTCGATACGACGACCTGGATTGGCGGCGGCGTCATCGCCGCCAGCGCCATCTATGTCACGAACCGCGAGCGCCAATTGGCGAAGCAGGCGCGCGACGCCGCGGCGCATACCGACGGCGATCCCGCGCCTTGAGCGACACAGACGCCCTGCTGGAGCGGAACCTCGCCGTGCTCGAGTCCATCGGGGCGGTGCGGACGGCGCGGCGGCTCCGGGCGCTGGCGGCGGAACCTGGGGTGATGGACGAGGCCTTGGGTCTGATCGCCCAAGACGGCGCGGCGCTGTATCCGCAAGGGGCGCAGGCCTTCGCCAATCAACAACTCACCGCCTTCTTGCAGAAACCGGCGCGCTATTGGGCGCAGATCGCGATGCCGCCGGAGAACAGCCCGCGCCTGGCGCATCAGGCGGCGCAGGAGGTGCTGACCCAGTCGGGCGTAACAGTAGAAGCGGTCGCCGAAGGGGTCGGTCGCGCGCCGATCAAGAACGCCGGCGCCTGCGTCTGTTTCGGCTTGGGCGTCGGCGCACAGATCGGCCCGTTAATCGAGGCTCTCGATTTCCGAGAGCTGATACTGGTCGAGCCGCAGGACTCGCTCCTTCTCGCCAGCCTCCTCTACGCCGACTGGGCGGCGTGGCGCGATACGCTAGCGGCGCGCGGCGGCAGGCTGAGCCTGATCGAGGGCGATGAACCGGACGATCTGGCGCACGGGATCATGCTGCGGCTGCGCGGGCGGTACTTCCCGATGTTGGACGGGCTCTACATTTATCGGCATTACGCCACGCCGGAGATCGACCGCTGCGCCGCCCAAGTCGAAGCGCTGATGCCCGTGGTCGAGACGAGCGACGGGTTCTTCGAGGATGAGCTGATCATGTTGCGCCAGGCGGTGGACGCCTGTGTGAATGGATCCTATTGCCGGCTGGCGGACCGCGCCGACCGAGCGTTGAAATCGACGCCTGTCTTCATCGCCGCCTCGGGCCCGTCGCTCGACGCATCGTTGGAGACCATCCGCAAGCATCGCGATCAGGTGATTCTAATCTCCTGTACGACCAGCCTGCGGGCGCTGTTGGCGGCGGGGCTGAAGCCGGATTTCCACTCGGAGGTCGAGAATACCGAGCGCAACCGCGAGATCATCGAAACCGCAGCGCGCGACTTCGATATCAGCGGCGTGGTGCTGCTCGGCGCAGTAACGGTTCCGGTAGAGGCGATCCGGTGTTTCGACCGGGCCGTGCTCTATTGGCGCGAGGCGAGCGTCCCCAGTCGCCTGTTCGGCTCCTTGGACACCTACCTGAATTTCGCCGGACCGACGGCGGCCAACTTCGCCCTCCGCGCCGGGGTTTCGATGGGTTTCACGGATTTCTACCTGTTCGGGCTTGATCTGGGGGCGGTCGATCCGGACCGGCATCACGCCAGCGGTACGATCTATTTCAACAATGACGAGCCGGAATTCTGGTCGGCCGGCGGGGGCGCCGGCAGCGACCCGATGACGCTCCCGACGCCGGGAACCCATCGAGAGACCGTCTACACCAACAAGAATTTTGTGATGGCCCGACAGTATGTCGAACGGCTGATCCGTTTCTTTCCAAAGCGCCGGTATTACAATTGTAGCGACGGCGCGCGCATCGCGGGCGCAACCCCGATGCCGCCGGGGGAAATTCCGCCCTTGCCGGTCTTGGAAGGCCGGTCAGACCTGATCGCGCAATGCTTGGCGGAGATCGAGCGCCGCCCGCGCGGCGCCGACCTGTCGCTTGAGACCCTGCGGGAGTTTCGCGACCAGACGGACGCGTGGTATGCGCAGGCCCTGGCCGCCTGCGAGCCGTACGGGTCCGAGGGGATCGGTGCGCTGATCGACCGGCTGACGCCGCTTCTGGGACCGACATCCGAAACGCCCAGCTACACGGTCGAGGCGGCGGTGAAGGCGCTCTCAACAGGCGCCGTCACGACGCTGTTGCAATTCGGCTGGTTCACGGTGCGGCGGCTGGACGGGGCCGAACAAGACGCCTTCCTGACCGCCTTCAAGACAGTGCTCAGCGAGACCCTGACGTCGATGCGACGTGACGCAATGGCGGAGATCGATGCCGCCATCGCCAAGACGGAGGCGGTGAACGGGGACGGCTAAAGCGTGATCAGACGCGCGACCGTCGCGGCCAGGCAGAGCATGGCGCCTAGGGTCAGAACCTGGCGAAGCGCGAGATACCATTCCGGAAACAGGCCGATCTTCACCGCGCGCCGGTCGATCCAGAAAGCCAGCACGAAGGCCGCCATCAGGACCAAGAGCCCGCTTGTCGGATACATCCGCAGCGCGAGCCAAGCGATGAGAGACGGCGTCACCGACCAGATCAGGCCGGGCCAGCCGGGGACGGCGCCGGGCGCCAAGGCGCGGCCCCAATGCACACCGCCGAGAAAGGTGACGATCACCGCCGCATAACCCAATTGCAGACCGAGCCCTTCCGCCTGGATCCAACCAACGCCGCTCCAAACCGCGATGGCGCAGGCCAGGAACGGGATCAAGCCGGCCAAGCCGAGCCAGCGCGCCGGCGCCGGTACGGCGCTCAGCATGGAACGTCCTTATTGGCCTGGATCCGCCTGGTCATTGCGCAGTTCCTCGATCGCCTTCGCCGCGAGCGCCCGGTGCGCCGGCTTCACCGTGTTCCGCGCCAGGCTCCAGGCCGCCCAGAAAACCGCCGCGTCATCAGTGAACCCGAACATCGCGAGGAAATCCGGAATCGCGTCGGCCGGCGTGATGAAATAGGCCAGCGCGGCCAGAAGCAAGAGCTTGCTGCGGCGCGGGGTCGCCGGATCGCGGATTGCGAAATAGGCGGCGACCGCCTCGTCCGCGAAGGGGATCCGCGCCATGAACTTCCGCAGCTTCGGCCAGAAGCCCGCCTCGACCGTTCGACGGTTGGCGCCTTCGCGGCTCGGCGCGGCGAGGACCGGCAACGCCGCAGCCGCGGTCTCGGCGGCGCGAGCAGCGCGGGCGTGGGGCGTCGGGCGGTCCGCGGGCCCGGCTTGCGCGTTTCGGATTTGCATGGGCTTGATATGGGCGGGCGAAGCCGGCTCTGCTATAGGCCGATGGCGCGCCGAGACGAGAAACGGCGCAAACGGGGGACAGGATCATGGAACTGCACGGCGTCTCGGCGGTCGTGACGGGCGGCGCCTCGGGCCTGGGCGAAGCGACGGCGCGCGCCCTGGCGGAGAGAGGTGCGAAGGTCGCAGTACTCGATATCCAGGCGGACCAGGCGCAGGCAGTGGCTTCCGAAATCGGCGGCGTCGCCGGCGCCTGCGATGTCACGGACGCAGCCAGCGCCGAGGCGGCGCTTGAGGCGGCCAAAGCGGCGCATGGACCGGTCGGCGTGGCGGTCAATTGCGCGGGCGTGGCTCCGGCCAAGAAGATCGTCGGGCGGGACGGGCCGATGCCGCTTGAGGATTTCCGCCGGGTCATCGAGATCAACTTGATCGGCAGTTTCAATGTGATGCGCCTCGCTGCGGCTCAGATGGTCGAGCGGGAACCGAACGAAGACGGCGAGCGCGGGGTGATCATTTCAACCGCCTCGGTCGCCGCCTATGAGGGGCAGATCGGACAAGCCGCCTACGCCGCCTCCAAAGGCGGGATCGTCGGACTGACCCTGCCGGCGGCCCGCGAACTGGCCTCGAGCGGGGTTCGCGTGCTCAGCATTGCGCCCGGCCTGTTCGGGACGCCGATGATGCTGGGCATGCCGCGGACTGTGCAGGACAGTCTGGCTGCGACGCTGCCTTTTCCGCAGCGATTCGGCAAACCGGCGGAATATGCGGACCTCGTCCTGTTCATGATCGGCAATCCACTGATGAACGGCGAGACGGTGCGGATCGACAACGCGCTGCGCATGGCGCCGCGCTGAACAGGCTGAGAGCGGGGGAGAGGAAATGAGTTGGGAAACCTGGATCGCCTATGCGGTCGCGACTGAATTGATCCTGTTGGTCCCCGGCCCGACAGTGCTGTTGGTGGTCAGCTATGCGTTGACGCGGGGAACCGGGCCGGCGCTGTGGGCGGTGGCCGGGTCGTGTCTCGGCACCACGGTCGCCTTCGCTATTGCGTTCGGCGGGTTGGGGGCGCTGCTGGCCGCCAGTTCGACCGCCTTCACGATCATGAAATGGATCGGGGCCGCCTATCTAATCTATCTTGGCGTTAACATGTGGCGGGCGCGCGCCGACAATCCGTTGACGGCGATAACGCGACAAGGCGCGGCGTCGGAGCCCGAGGAGAAGCGCACACAAGAAGGGCCCGGCAAGAAACAACGCTCGACCTTCTGGCACGGTTTCATCACCACGCTGCTGAATCCGAAGGTCGCCGTCTTCTTGGTCGCCTTCATCCCGCAATTCCTCGATCCTAGCCGGCAGACGGCGCCGCAGGCGCTGATCATGACCGCGACCTTCGTCGCGCTCGCCTTCCTTAGTGATGGGGCCTACGTGCTGCTCGCATCCCGGGCGCGCAAAACGTTTCTGGGGCCGCGCGGATTGAAATGGACGCAAAGGCTGGCCGGCTCGCTGTTGATCGGCGCCGGGCTGGTCACGGCGGCGGCGAAACGCTCAAGCTGACGCGCAGCAACGTCCCCTGCGGCCGGGCAAAAGAAAAGGCCCGGTCCCTCATCAGGGATCCGGGCCTTTTTTCGGCTGTCGCCGCGCGCGGTTATTCGCCGCGCAGGATCGCGATGATGTTCAAGATATGGATGAACATCACCACGAAGGTTCCGTAGAGTTGCAGAGCGCCGAAGATCGACAGGCGCGCGATTACGTCCTGGCCGTAATGCTCCGCATACTGGTTCTTAATGTTCTGCGTGTCGTACGCGGTGATGCCCGCGAAGATGATCACAACGCCGAAGGACAGCAAAAGACCGAAGCCGGTGCTGCCGATGAAGATGTTAGCGATCATCGCGATCAACAAACCGATCGTCGCCAGCATGAAGAACCGACCCAGGCCGCTCAGGTCCTTTTTGGTCGTGTAGCCGACCAGGCTGGCGCCGGCGAACATGCCTGCGGTGATGAAGAAGGCGCGGGCGACATCCATCGTGCCGGCGGTCGTCTGCAGGAAATAGGCGACCATCGGCGAGATCATCAGACCCCAAAGCGCGCAGTAGACCCAGTAGAAGGCCTGCGCCGCGACGGCGCTGCGCATGGTGATGATTTTCGGCGAGAAGAAGCCCATGCCGATCAGGCCGGCGAACAGAACCCATTTCATCGGGCCGGTCGCCAGTGAGATCATGACATTCGGCATGTTCGCCATGGCCAGAACCACCACGCCCGTGAAGGCGACGCCCAAGGCCATGTAGTTGTAGGTGCCCAGCATATATTTGCGCAGGCCCTCGTCGAATTCCGCCCGCGACTCGGCGCCGCCCAGCGTAAATGCGCGCGATTGAGGTTCTAAAGCCATCTGTCCCATACCCGTTCGTGGTTTCTGCATATCCGAGCGCCGGACTGAGGAATAACTCCCCGAAATCCGGTGCTTTCCGCGAACATATTGGCGCCGTCCGCGCAAATTTCAATCATACGCCGATTAGGGTTACCCGATTTTCGGCGCCGGGTCGCGGCGCCCTGATATCGACGACCGGGTCAACGTCGCGACCTACTCGTTCCGTAACAGCGGCGCGGCCTTCCGACCCAGGGCGAGCCAGACGCCGGTCATGCCGACCGCAATGGTGGCCAACACCGAGACCAACACTGTCGAGCCGGCGGCGACGGGGATAAAGACCCACTCGGCCCGCATCACCAATGTCATCACGCTCCAGGCCGCGACCGTGCCGACGGCGATGGCGATGAGGGCTGTGACCAGCCCCATCAGCCCATATTCGATCAGGAAGGCGGAGGCGACGTCGCGCCGGGTCGCGCCCAAGACCTTCAGAACGACCGCATCATAGACCCGGCGCGCATGGCCGGCCGCGATAGCGCCGGTCAGGACGAGCACGCCGGCGACGATGGCGACGGCGGCGATGGCGCGCACCGCTGTCGCTAGATTGGCGACGATGGTGTTGACGCTTTCCAGCACTTCTTTCATCCGCACCGAGGAAACGTTCGGGAACGCGCGGGTGATCTCCGCCTCCAAGTCCGCTTCCCGCTCGGGATCGAGGAAGGCGGTCGCCAGGAAGCTTTGCGGCGCGCTCTCCATGACGCCCGGCGAGAACACCATGATGAAATTGATGCCGAAGCTGGACCAGTCGATCTTGCGCATGTTGGCGATCTTCGCCTCCAATTCACGCCCCAACAGATTAACCGTCAGCGTATCGCCGATCTCAAGACCGAACGCGTCCGCCGCCTCGACATCGAAAGAGACCAGCAACTCGCCACTATAGTCCGCCGGCCACCAGTCGCCGCGCACAATGTCGCTGTTGGCGGGCGGCTCGCGCGACCAGGTGATGCCTCGATCGCCGCGCAGGATCCAGGAGAAGTCCGGCGGCGCATCGATCTCCTCCGCCCGCACGCCATTCATCGCCGCAATGGCGCCGCGCATCATCGGCACGCGGTCGACCTGCGTTACGGTTGGGAAGGCGCTGATCCGCGCATCGAATTCCTCGATCTGGTCGGGCTGAATATCAATGAAGAAGAAGCCGGGCGCTTCGCCGCGCAGCGTCTTGTTCAATTGGTTCGACAGGTTGCCCTCGATCAGGGCCACCGTGGCCAGCACCGTGAGGCCAAGACCCAACGACACGACAACGCTGGCGGTCGGCGCGCCGGGCCGATGCAGATTGGCGAGCGCGAGCCGAAGCTTGGCGTTTTTCGGACGCGGCGCCGCTCTGGCCAGACGAATCACGCCGAGCGCGGCGAGACGAAAAGCCGCCAAGGCCGCGACGGAGCCGCCGACAAAGCCCGCCGCCATGTCCCACCGTTCCGAGGTCAGGATCGCGACCGCGGCCAGAAGCAGCCCGGCGCCGGCGATCACCGCCATCATCCGGGTCGAGGGCCGCTTGGTGATCGGGGTGAGCAGATTGCGGAACAGGCTGGCCGCCGGCACGGTTTGCGCCTTCGCCAAGGGCCAAAGGGCGAAGATCAGCGTGACCAGCACGCCGAACACGGTGGCGACAATCATCGGCTCCCAATAGAAGCCGACCCGCGCCGCGATCGGCAATTTCTCGACCAGGATCGGGGCCGCCAGAACGGGCGCCAGCCCGCCGATCACAAGACCGATGGCGATGCCGACGAACGCCAACGCCAGCACCTGGATCAGATACGTGGCGAAGATCAGACCGCTCGACGCGCCAAGACATTTCAGCGTCGCGATCGTGCCGGTGCGCGCATCGAGAAAGGCGCGTACGGCGTTGCCGACGCCGACGCCGCCGACCAGCAGCGCCGTCAGACCGGTCAGGGTCAGAAACAGCGTCACCCGATCGACAAAGCGCTGGATGCCCGGCGCGGCGTTGTCGAGCGCGCGAACCCGCCATCCGGCGTTAGGAAAAGTTTCCTGCAGCGTCTCCAGCCAAGCCCCGAGATCCTGATCGGCCGGCAGGTCGATGCGATAATGGAAGCGGATCAGACTGCCTGGCTGAAGCAGGTCGGTCGCCTCCAATGCCGGCATCGAAATCACCACCGGGGGACCGAGCTCGAATCCTTGATTGCCTCGGTCCGGCGTCGAAAGCAGTTCCGCGGCGACAATGAAATCCGCCTCGCCGATCTTGAACCGGTCGCCGAGGTCCAGATCAAGCCGGGTCAGCAGCCGCGACGACACCGCTGCGCCAAAGGCGTCGCCGCGCGGCGCAAGCACGGAGTCGAGATCGGCGCCGGGCGTTTCCTGTTGCGCCAATTCGACAGCGCCATGCATCGGGTAGGTGTCGTCTACCGCCTTCAATTCGACCAGGCGCCGGCCTTCGCCGTCGGCGCGCACCGCCATGGCGCGCATCAGCGCCAGCTCTCCGACACGGGCCGCGTTCGCCTGGAGCCAGGTCAGTTTCTCGTCATCGGCGCGGATATGAGTCAGGCGCAGATCGACATCGGCGCCGAGCAGGACCTTGCCGTCTTCCTTCAAGCCCTGAACGATGGCGGAAGAGACCGACCCGACGGCGGCGATCGCCGCGACGCCCATCGCCAGACAGGCGAGAAAGATCCGAAAGCCGCGCAAGCCGCCGCGCATCTCGCGCCGCGCGAAGCGAAAAGCCAACCCCAGAGGCTCAAACGATGTCGCGCTCATGCGCGCCTACTCCGCCGCCGCCCGGGGGGCCGCATCGGGCGCAGGCTCAGACGAGGGCCGGGCGCTGTCCTCAACGATCAGACCATCCTCAAGCCGGATCACGCGGCTGCAGCGGTCGGCGAGCGCCGGGTCATGGGTGATCAGCATCAGTGTGGCGTCATGCAAACGGGACATTTCGAACATCAGTTCGATGACCTGCTCGCCCGTCGCGCCGTCTAGATTGCCGGTCGGCTCGTCCGCCAACAGAATGCGGGGTTCCGGCGCAAAGGCGCGGGCCAGCGCGACACGCTGTTGTTCGCCGCCGGACAATTGACCGGGATAATGATCGAGCCGATGTCCGAGCCCGACTCGCTCCAACAGATGGCGCGCCCGATCGAACGCATCCGCGCGGCCCGCAAGCTCAAGCGGGATCGCGACATTCTCAACCGCGTTCATGGTCGGCACCAAATGGAAACTCTGAAAGACGATGCCGACATTGTCGCGCCGGAACAGCGCCAACTCGTCCTCGCTCAGCGCCGTGAAATCCTTGTCGCCGATTGTGACGCCGCCGCCAGTCGCGCGCTCTAAACCCGCAACGATCATCAGCATCGAGGTCTTGCCAGAGCCGGACGGCCCGACAACGCTGATCGTCTCGCCCGCGGTCACCGCCAAATCAATGCCGCGCAGGATGTTGACCTCGCCGGCCTCGGACCCAAGTGTAAGCCGCAAATCGCGCAAATCGATCACGCGGGGCTCGCCGGCCTCTGGGTTCGCCCCGATGTCGCCATCGGTTTGCTGTCCGTCTTCTCGATCGGCTTGGATCATGATTGATATGACATCCTTCATTCAACGCTGGACGGCGCGCGGCGCGCCTGCAAGTCGATACGCGGCCCGCCGCGAGCCGGTTCAACGCCGACGCTCCGGATATGGCGGCGAATCGATGGGAATCAATCGGCGCCCAGGCCGGAGTCCCGGCGCTTGGGCCGCGGCGGTCGCGATCGCGGTCCTGGTCGGCCTCTCGGCGCCGGCGGCGCGTGCGTCGGACCCGATCACGATTCTCGCGTTCGGGGACAGTCTGACCGCCGGTTATGGTCTGCCCCAGGATGAAGGCTTCACCCGCCAGTTGGAAGCCGCCCTGCGCGAAGACGGATATGACGTCTCGGTGATCAATTCAGGCGTCTCCGGCGACACGTCGGCCGGCGGCGCCTCGCGCATCGACTGGGCGTTGTCGGAGGATCCGAACATCGTTCTGGTTGAGTTGGGCGCCAATGACGGGCTGCGCGGCGTCGAGCCGGCGCAGACGCGGAAGAACCTGACGACGATCCTGGACAAATCGCTCGCGTCGGGCGCGGTCGTGGTGTTCGCCGGCATGGTGGCGCCGCCGAATCTGGGACGGGAATGGGGCGGCGAGTTCAACGCGATTTTCCCGGAACTCGCGGCGGAACGGCCCGATGTTCTGTTCTATCCGTTCTTTCTGGAAGGCGTGGCGGCGGAGCGGGCGCTTAATCAATCCGACGGCATTCATCCGAACGCCGAGGGCGTGCGGGAGATCGTCCGCCGCATCAAACCGACCGTCAGCGCAGCGATCGCGCGCCTCGCCAACTGACCTGACTTAGAGCGTCCGCCGAAGCCGATAAGGTTTTGGAATGGCAGGCTTCGTGGCGGCATGCGCGGTCGCAAGAGGCGTGCTTACTTCACTTGATCCTTAAACTATTTTCGACGATTCCGACGCCGCGCCCTTTCCCGCGACCGGTGTTGATCTATCCTTTCCCTTACTTGCTCAGCGGTTTGTAACCGCCTGGAATGTCACAATTTTTACTTTACGATCTTTGCTTTGACCCTGTCGAAAGCGCCGCATTTCAGGAGTCGGCCTTGGACCCTGCCGCAAAACTCGAACCACAAGTGGCCCGACCGTTCCGAGCGGGCGTTTCAGACGACGCCGACTGGCGCCGGGCGGTCGCGTCGATCGTGCACCAGCTTGGCCCGCCGCGGGCGGAGAACCGGCTCGGCTTCGTCTATCTGTCTGACCGGTTCCAACCGCATTTGGCGGAAATCGAGATCCTGTTGCGTCAGACGACAGGCGTGCTGCATTGGGTCGGCGCCGTCGGCTATGGCGTCGTCGGGACCGGCGCCGAGCATTTTGGCGGCCCGGGACTGAGCGTGCTCGTCACGGATTTGCCGGAGCGCGCCTTTCGCGTCTTTCAGATCGGCCGCGCCGGGCCGGATGCGATGCTAAACGCGCACCGGCAGTGGATCGAAGGCGTTGAGACGCCACTGGCTCTGGTGCATGCCGATCCGATCGCCGGTTTCCTGGTCGAGCATCTGGACGCGTTCGGCGACGCCGCCAACGCCTATCTGTTCGGCGGGCTCAGCGCCTCGAATGATTCCGGTAGTCAATTGGCCGACGGGGTGGTGAACGGCCGACCGGACCGGATCAGCGGCGTGATGCTGTCGCCGCAATTCGCCGAGGTGCAATCCGCCCTGACCCAGGGCTGCAGCCCGGTCGGCCCGGCAAGGCGAATCACCGAAGCGGACGGTCATGTCATTAAATCGATCGAGAACCGGCCCGCGCTCGAGGTCCTCAAACAGGACGCCGGCCCGGAAATCGCCGCCGACCTGCGCAAAGCCGCCGGCGTGATCTTCGCCGGCTTGCCCGTGACCGGCTCGGACACCGGCGATTATCTGGTGCGGACGCTGATCGGCATCGATGTCGAAAACGAGCTCATCGCGATTGGCGATGAGGTGGAAGCGGGCGACCGTCTTCTCTTCTGCCGACGCGATGCGCATACGGCGGTCAGCGATATGAACCGGATGCTGGATTCCCTGGCGACGCGCATTGGCGACCGGACGATCCGGGGCGGGGTGTATATCTCGTGCTGCGCCCGCGGTCCCAACCAATTCAACGCCGGCGCGACGGAAACCGATCTGATCCGTGCGCGTCTTGGAGACTTTCCCTTGACGGGCTTCTTCGCCAATGGCGAGATTAATGGCGGCCGCCTCTATGGGTTCACCGGCATATTGGCGCTGTTCCTCTAGACCACTTAATCCCACCTAATCGTCCCGGGCGGCGCCCCCGCCGCCGACATCCTTTCGACAATTTGGAGATTCCTGCGATGGAAATGCGCCCGCTTGGCGACACCGACCTCATGGTCAGCAAGATTTGTCTCGGCACCATGACCTGGGGCCAACAGAACACCGCCGATGAGGCCGAGGCGCAAATGGCCCTGGCGCTCGATCACGGCGTCACTTTCTGGGACACCGCCGAGATGTATTCCGTGCCGGTCAGGAAGGAGACGGTCGGCGCCACCGAAACCATTATCGGGGACTGGTTTCAGAAGACCGGCCGACGCCATGAGGTCGTTTTGGCCACCAAGGTCATCGGCCGATCGGGCAATTTCAACTACTGGCGGCCCGACATCGATGACGGCGAAAGCCGGTTGTCGCGCAAAGCGATTCTGGCCGCCTGCGACGGCAGTCTGAAACGGCTGAAGACCGATTATATCGACCTATACCAGACCCACTGGCCCGATCGGCGGGTGAACAATTTCGGCAAAGTCTTCTACGACCACGACGCAGCCGACCGGACCGTGCCGTTGGAAGAGACCCTGTCGGCGCTGCAGGAGTTGGTGAAAGCCGGCAAGGTGCGCCATATCGGCGTCTCAAACGAGACGCCCTGGGGCGTGATGGAGATGCTGCGGCTGCACGAGACAAAGGGCCTGCCGCGCATCCAGTCGATCCAGAACCCGTACAATTTGCTGATGCGCGGCTATGATTTCGCGCTGTCGGAAGTGTCGATCCGCGCGCGTTGCGGCCTGCTGGCCTATTCGCCGTTGGCCCATGGCGTGCTGAGCGGCAAGTATTTCGACGACGCGCGGCCCGAGGGCGCGCGCCTGACCCTGTTCGGGAGCGCGTTTAGCCGCTATCTCAAGCCCCTGGCGCGTCGCGAAACACATAAATTCGTCGAACTGGCCCAAGCGCATGGCCTGGATCCGGTCGAAATGGCCTTGGCCTTCGTCAATGACCGGCCGTTTGTGACCTCGAACATCATCGGCGCGACCTCGATCGCGCAGTTGGAGAATTGCCTTCGCTCGGCGGACCTAACCCTGAGTGACGAGATTCTGGCCGAGATCGACAAGATCTCACTCGAAACGCCGATTCCGGCGCAGCAATAGCCCGACGCGCTCTAAGTTTTTCGTATCGGCATGAAGGAATCGGCGTAGCATGGCCCTCGCTCAGAGCCGTTAGAGGAGGTCGCCATGATTCGCCTTTTCGTCGCCTTGGGTCTGCCGGATGACGTTCGCCACGCGCTCTCCAATCTGGGAAACGGCGTTCCCGGCGCGCGCTGGTCGCAGGCGCAGAACTATCACCTCACGCTGCGTTTCGTCGGCAATGTCGACGGCCATGTCGCTGATGACGTGCATGATGCGCTGAGCGGCATCCAGGCCGACGGGTTCGACCTGCGCCTCAGCGGGCTGAGTTGGTTCGGAACCCAGAAACGGCCAAGCGCCATCGTCGCCTGCGCCGAGAAAACGCCCGCCTTGCTGCATCTGCATCAAAAGGTCGAATCGGCGGTGGCGCGCGCCGGATTGGGGCCGGACGACCGGAAATTCATGCCGCATGTCACCCTGGCGCGTCTGAAAGGCGCAACCGTGCCTACGGTGCAGCGCTATTGCGCCGAACGGGCCGATTTCCAGACGCGACCGTTCTTCGTCGACCGGTTCACGCTCTATTCAAGCTTCCTGTCTCAGTCAGGCGCGATCTATACGCCGGAGGCCGATTATCCGTTGCGGGATTTCGGCGCCGACGTCTGGTCCGACGAAGATGAGGCGGACGCCCTAGAGGAAGCGCCGGACAATGCGCATGGCAGCCTGGCCATAGCCCCCGCCGAATAGCGCCGCATGGGTCAGGAGCGGCCATAGGCTGTAAATATCGCGCCGCGACTCAAGGAAACCCGCATAGTCGAATTGCCTGTGGTCGCAGTAGCTTTGGAAGAAATCCGCCCCGAACGGACCGAACAGCGTTGTCATGGCGAGATCGATCTCCTCCGCGCCATAACAGATAGCCGGATCGATCAGCCCGACCAGTTGGTCCCCCTTGAACAGCACATTGCCGGACCAAAGGTCGCCATGCAGCAACGACGGCCGGTCCGGCTCCGGCAGCAGCCGCTCCAACCGCGCCATGAAGCGATCCAGCACAAGACGGTCCTCCGCCGCCAGACTTCCACGCTGCAAAGCGATATCGGCCATGTAAGCCAGGCGATGCTCGATGAAGAAGGGAACCCATAGATCGGCGGGCGGGTTCGGCTGGGGCAACGGACCGACGCGGACATCCTCATCGAACCCATAGTGCGGCGCGCTCGCATTATGCAACGCCGCGATAACGGCGCCGGCATGGGCTTCCGCGCTCGACCGATGGCCGTTATTCGGAATGAAACGCATGACCAGCAGGTCGTCGTCGCCGATCAGGACCTCCGGCGTCGGCGCCCCGCCGCGGTCGCGCAGCGCCGTCAGGGACCGGCCCTCAACATCCAGTCCGTCGCCGTGCCGACCCAGTTTCGCGACCAGCGCCCTGCCATCACTCAGGGACAGTTTTCGAACGTCAGCGATACAGCCGCCCGACAAGGCGCCGGATGAGGCGATCTCGGCGCCGGCCGCCTGCACGATCCGTTGCCGCTGGGTCGGCGTCACAGCGCCGCGCGGATCCGGTCCAGCCAGGCCTGACAGGCCGGCTCGATCAATCGATAGGCCAACTCATAGTCCTCGAGATCGCCGTAATAGGGGTCGGGCACCTCGGTGCGGCCGGCGAGATCGACCGGCTCCAGGAACATGCGCACACGGTCTTCGTAACCGCCCGGCGCCATGCGGACCAAATGTCGGTAATGCCCGTGGTCCATCGCCAGGAGATAGTCGAAATCCAAGAAATCCTTGTCCGCCAGCGCCCGGCCGCGCAAGTCCGACATATCGATCCCATAATTCAGCAGCGTCTTTTGCGCGCGGCCGTCCGGCGGGTCTCCGACATGCCAGCCTGACGTGCCGCAGGAATCCGCCGTGATCCGATCCGCCAGTCCCGCCTCGGCGACCTTGGCGCGAAACACCGCCTCGGCGGTTGGCGAGCGGCAGATATTCCCGGTGCAGACGAACAGAACACGCATGATGAAACAGACCTTCCAACCGGTGCGAAGGCCGAGAATAGGCGGCGTCGCCGCGCTTCGAAAGACCCGGCCGCGCTTGCGTGCAATTCCTCGGCGGCGCCATTATGCCGTCATGCCGATCACCCCGAGCCCCATCGTGATCCTCACCGGCGCCGGCGTGTCGAAAGAATCCGGCTTGGACACCTTTCGCGATAAGGATGGGATTTGGGCGCAGGTCGATCTGGAGGATGTGGCCACGCCGGAAGCCTTCCGACGCGATCCGGAACGGGTGCACGCCTTCTACAATCATCGCCGGCGCGGCCTGCTGGACCCGGCGGTCGAGCCGAACGCGGCGCATCGCGCTCTGGCGCGGCTCGAGCGCGAATGGCCGGCCCCCGTTATGACCGTGACTCAGAATATTGATGATCTTCATGAGCGCGGCGGCTCGAAGCGCGTGTTGCATATGCATGGCGAACTGTTGAAGGCGCGCTGCGGGGCCTGTGGCGACACAAGCCCGCAACGCGACGACTTATCCGTATCGACGCGCTGCACCGCCTGCGGCCAGGTTGGCGCGATGCGGCCCGACATCGTCTGGTTCGGTGAAATCCCGATGGGCATGGACGAGATTGAGGCGGCGTTGGCGGCGGCTGGCATGTTCATCGCCATCGGCACCAGCGGGACGGTCTATCCGGCGGCGGGCTTTGTCGGTCTCGCACGACAGATCGGCGGCGTGCGCACGGTCGAATTGAACCTGGAGCCAAGCGACGGGGCCGCCCTGTTTCATGAAAGCCGCCACGGACCGGCGACGGAGGTGGTTCCCGCCTTCATGGAGGAACTGCTGGATGGGGTGGAATCGCTCCCGTGAAGCGGCCATGACAGACGAAACGCTTCCAGACCTGCTGGCTTCGGTCCGGCGATGCCGCCTCTGTGAGACGCATCTTCCGCTGGGGCCGCGGCCTGTCCTTCAGGCGGGCGAAGACGCGGTCTTGATGATCATCGGACAGGCGCCGGGGACCAAGGTTCATGAAACCGGCGTGCCCTGGAACGATCCCAGCGGCGACCGGCTGCGAGATTGGCTTCAGGTGGACCGAGAGACCTTTTATGACGCGAGTCGGATCGCGCTGACGCCGATGGGGTTTTGTTATCCGGGCCGCTACCCGAGAGGCGGCGATCTGCCGCCGCGCGTCGAATGCGCCCCGGCATGGCACGAGCGGCTGCGCGCCCGTATGCCGAAGATCGCGCTGACGCTGCTGGTCGGGAGCTACGCCCAGGCGCGCTATCTCGGCCCCGCGCGCGGCAAGACGCTTACAGAGACGGTACGCGACTTTCGCACCCATCTGGCCCACGGTTTCCTGCCGACGCCGCATCCAAGCTGGCGGGTCAATGGCTGGCTGAAAAAGAACACGTGGTTCGAGGAAGAGGTGCTGCCGGAATTGCGTCGCCAGGTTCAGGCCATTCTGTAGCCGTGCGCGCTCAGCCCGGCGGCTGGGTCGCCTTCATCGACGGCCGTTCCGAGAATGCCGCAAACCAGGCCGCCAGTTCAGGATTCCCGTCACGCCAACCGAAATCCGGGAAACGGAAATCGAGATAGCCGAGCAGGCACGCGACCGCGATCGCGCCTACCGTCATCCGTTCCTTGAACTCGGGCAGGCGCCGCGCCGCTTCGGCGACGCCGGAGGCGACCGTGCGTTTCATCCGCTCGGCGTACCAATCGGGCTCCGCATCGCGGCCGCGCATGACCTCGGCCCGCAGGCTGATTGCCGCGTCGGTTGCGCCCTGCGCCAAGGCGTGCAGGCTCTCCACCGGCCAGCGCGCTGCGCCGGTCGGGAGCATCTCACTATCATCCGCGAGATCGATCAGGTAGGCGCAGATGACGGGCGAGTCGAATAGGGTTCCATGATCCTCGGTGACCAGGGCTGGAATCTTGCCAAGCGGATTGGCCGCCCGGATCTGCGCCTCCGCTTCCCATACTTGGATCGGCGCCAACGTGATTCTATCGGCGAGCCCCAACTCATGCGCCAGCACGATGACCTTGCGCGTGTAGGGCGAACCGGGATTGCTGTGCAGCACCATGGTCATGGCGCATCTCCTTAAACTGTCTGCGGGGGCCTAGAAATTGTCTTTGCGGGCGCGGATCTCGGCGAAGACGGCGATCGGATCGGCGCCCGCAAGACCGACATTCCCCGCCAAGACCGGATCGTCGGCGCGCAGGAAGGGATTGGTCGCTTTCTCGTCGCCAAGCCGCGAAGGCACAGTCGGCTTGCCTTCAGCCCTCACAGCGTCGATCTCCGCCGCCCGCCGCACCAAGTCCGCGTTTGCCCCAACAACGCTGAGGGCGAAGCGCGCATTCGCCTGGGTGTATTCGTGCGCGCAATAGACTTGCGCCGTATCCGGCAGCGCTCGAAGCTTGCTCAGCGACGTCCAGAACTGCTGAGGATCGCCTTCGAACATGCGGCCGCAGCCCAGCGCGAAGATCGTGTCCCCGCAGAACAGGGCGTCGGACTCGGCAAACCAGAAGGCGATATGGCCGCGCGTATGGCCGGGCACATCGAACACAAGCGCCTGAGAACCGCCGAAATCATAGGTCTCGCCGTCACCCAAGGCGACATCGATGCCGGGAATGCGGTCCTGGTCCGCCCGCGGTCCAACGATCGTGCAGCCGGTCTCCGCCTTAATCCGGCGGTTGCCGCCGACATGATCGCCATGATGATGGGTGTTGAAAATATGCGTGACGGTCCAGCCCAGCCGATCAGCCTCGGCCAGCACAGGCTCGGGAACCGCCGGATCGACAACCCCGACCAGCCCGCTTTCTTGGTCGCGGATCAGATAGACGTAATTGTCCGACAGGACGGGAATTTGCCGGATATCCAGCATCGGAAGCTCCTCTCTGACTCGGCGGCGGCTTTGCGAGCCGGGCTCGGATGCGGCGCGGCGCGACCCTAGCGGGATTGCAGGTCGTCGGCCAGATAGATCAGGGCGACGACGAAGAGGAACAGATTGACGCCCACCAGAACCAAAGCGGCGGTGTCGCCATGCCGGATCAGATCGACCGACCAGAACACCGACGCTGCGAGGCAAACGCCGACCAAAGCCAGAATATAGGTCGGCCGCCGCCGGGCGATTTCGCGCAACAGGCCGAGCCAGGTGCGTCCCTGACCGGCGTCGCCCGCGCGTTCGCTCTGATCGTTCGGATCCGTCACTAGGTCGACCCTTTTTTACCGCATGGGCGGGCCGGCCAAAACCGGATCCTCCCATCGGCGTCTATACAATCACCCTCACGCCGGAGTATGACAAAGAGCGGCGCCGTCGTAAATCAAGCGCCAGTCATGAATAGAAACGCGGTGTTCCTATGTGGACCGATGTCGTCGATTTGAACGCCTTCTACCGCTCCAAACAGGGGCGGATCGCCCGCAGCCTATTGGAGAAGAAGATCCGCCATCTTTGGCCCAATGTCAGCGGACAGGCGGTCGCAGGCTTTGGCTATGCGACGCCCTATCTGAAGCAGTTTCGGGGCGAGGCCGAGCGGGTCGTGGCCGTCATGCCGGCGAACCAGGGCGTCACGCACTGGCCGCGCGCCGAACAGGGTCTGGTCGCCCTTGCCGAAGAAACACAATTGCCGCTCAGCGACTTGTCCATCGACCGGCTGTTGCTGGTCCATTCACTGGAGAATTCAGAACGCATGCGCGAGGCGCTCCGCGAGTGCTGGCGGGTGCTGAACGGCGTCGGCAAGATGATCGTCGTGGCCCCGGCGCGCCGCGGCTTTTGGTCGCGCAACGAACGCACGCCCTTTGGTCATGGCAAACCGTTCAGCCATGGCCAATTGAGCCGGTTGTTGCGCGACTGTCAGTTCGAACCGGGCGAGTCCGACCGCGCGCTGTATCTGCCGCCCTCGGCGAGCCCGCTGATGCATCGTTTCTCAAAACCCATGGAGCGGCTGGGCGAACGACTGTTCACCCGCTTCGGCGGGGTCTTGATGGTGGAAGCGACAAAACAGATTTACGCCGCCAGCACGGCGCGGCCCGTGGCGCGACGCCGCCTGGTTGTCGTGCCGGGCGCGGTCGGCGTCGCGCGCTCCCATCAATGACCGCTACTCGCGCTGAACGCCTTTCTGAATAGGGTCGCGCCGCCTCGGTCGGGCCTCTCGCCGTCCGGCAAACCATTCTGAACAGCGGCGTGATCACACCGTTCGAGAGGTCGGCGAGGCTTTAGATTCACCACTGTGTCGCAGGGTTTAACGGTTTAAGGAAAAATTAATCCCTTGGGCGCATAGTCCGCCATTCGGGTCGCAATGCGGCCGGCTGGCAGGAATCTAAACCGAATGCCTTATTCGAGCATCGCCTCGCAAACAGATGAGAAGTCCTCGGTGGCCACTCGCATCGCCGGGCTGATCAAGGACGAGCGCCTGCGCGCAGGCGCCGACTATTGGGCGTCCCTGCGCCAAGGACGACGGGCGCCGCGCAGGCGCGACGTCGATCCGACCGAGATTCCGTCCGGCCTGCTCCCTTGGATCGTTCTGGCGGACCGTGAAGCCGACGATTTTCGGATCCGCCTGGCTGGAACCGGACAATATAGCCTCATCGGCCAAGACGTGACCGGGCGGACGTTGTCGGCGCTGACCGACAACGCGGACTACAACGCCCATATCAGCGGCATCTATCGGCGCGCTGCGTCAGAAATGCGGGCGATCTATTCGGAGACCGAATTTCGGACCGGCGGGTCGATCCGCCAGCTCGGCCGACTGGTGACCCCTCTGAGCGACGATGGCGAGGCGGCGTCGCAGATACTGTCTTTTCAAGTCGAACTGCGGCTCGGAGAATCGCGGAACGCCGACATCCCTTTCTTCGCGCAAGACGATACGCTGTCCTATTCGGCCTTGCTCGAAACGCCGCTCGATCTCTAGAGCGCTCCGGTCCAGCCGCAGACTTGGCCTATTCGGCGGGCGCCGGCGCCGCCGGGCGTTCAATCGGCCGTTCGTCGATCGGCAGATGAATGACCGCCGCGAGAAATCCCAACGCCACCCCGGCCCACCAGACAGCGTCATAGGTTCCGTACTGATCGTAGAGATAGCCGCCCAGCCAGACACCCAGAAAACTGCCCAACTGGTGGCTCAGGAACACGAACCCGAACAGCGTCGCCATGTAACGGACGCCGAACACTTGGGCGACGATTCCCGTGGTCAAGGGAACCGTCGAGAGCCACAGGATCCCCATGGCGGCGGCGAAGGCGTAGATCGTGACCTCGGTCTTTGGCGCGATCAGCAAAAGGGTGATGGCGATGGCGCGCGCAAAATAGATCGCGCTCAGCCCATAGCGTTTGCTCCATTTCTGCCCGACCAGGCCGCTGAGGAAGGCGCCGGCGATGTTCAGCAGGCCGACCAGCGCCAGAGCCGTCGCGCCGACTGAAGCGGCAAGCCCCAGATCCTCGACATAGGCCGGGAAATGCACGGTGATAAAGGCGACATGAAAGCCGCAAACGAAAAACCCGACCGTGAGCAGGATATAGCCGCGATGGCTGAGCGCCTCTTGGATCGCGTCGCCCATCGACAGCGACGCCGACCCGTCCGCGCCGCCCGTAGACGGGCTTGACGGCAAGAGCAGCGCCAGCGGCAGAATGAGCAGCGCGAAGCCGGTCATGATCATCATCGCGTCGCCCCAGCCGAAGGCGTCGATGAAGGCGACGCTGAGCGGCGCGAACACCACCTGACCGGCCGAGCCGGCAGCGGTGCCGATCCCGAAGATCAGGCTGCGCCGTTCAGGCGGCACGAGTTTCGCCATCGCCGCCATCGCCAGAGTGAAGGCGGTGAAGGCCACGCCGACGCCGGTGATCACGCCGCCGGCGATATAGAATAATGACCGGGTCTCGACGGTCGCCATGCCGTAAACGCCGGCCGCATAGATCAGCGCCCCGACGGCCAGGACCACGCGCGAGCCGAACCGATCGGCCAACATGCCGGCGAAAGGCAAGGCGACGCCCCAAAGCAGGTTCTGGACGGCGAGGGCGATCGAGAACTCTTCACGTCCCCATCCGCGTGCGGCGATCAGGTCGGTTTGAAACAGGCCGAAGCCGGACCGAACCCCAAAGCCGATCAGCGAGATCAGGCAAGCGGCGCAAATCACAAGCTTGACCGTCGCGGAAAGACCCGCGAGTTGCGGCGGCGCGGCGGATGGAGCGGTCATCACGGTCCTCGATCGCGTTTCAGCGGCTCTCTGCATGACGTTGGTGCAGACGCGCGACCCTTTATTGGAACGTCACGCGCTGCTCTGTCTAACGGCGAAACCGCCCATCAATCCAGGCAGGGGACGGAAACACTGTCGTTCCAAGCCCGCTTAGAAACGGTTGGCCCGGCGATTGACGCTGGCAAACGCCCTGAGTTTATAGTTTTGCGTTGAGACGTTCGATCCGGGAGCGCAGGCCGTCCACGACCTCCGAGATTTCCTGCGTCGCCCGCGCCGTTTCGCTCGACAGCGTCTTCACCTCGCCGGCCACGACGGCGAACCCTTTCCCGGCGTCCCCGGCGCGCGCGGCCTCGATGGTCGCATTTAAAGCGAGCAGATTGGTCTGCTTGGCGATCTTGTCGATATTTTGCGCGAAACTGCCGACGCGATCGATCTCCTGGCTGAGCTCCTCAACCTCGCGTTTGATCGTGTCGCGATCCATTTCTATGCCCGACATGCGCCGTTCCTCACCCTCTAATCCATCGCCGGCCCATCGAACTTGACCTGCGCGCCGAGCATAGTAGCCACAAATCCATCGGCGTCACGTCTTTCTTCCGGCCCCGAAACAGAGGCGAAAGAGCGACGCGGGCGCGGCGCCCGCTATCTGCAACGAGCGCGCCAACGTTCAACCTGGCTTGGATTTCTGCCATTCGGCCAAACGGCCGTGCGCGCGCGCTTTCGCCGTGACCTTGTAGTCCGACGCGATCTCGGTTTCGGCGGAGAGTTCGATGACATAGCCGTTGGGATCGCGGAAATAGATCGATTCGATGAATCCGTGATCGGCGACGCCGCGCGTCTCAACGCCCGCCTGCTTGCCGCGCTCCATTAAGGGCCGCAGGTCCTCCGGCGCGACTTCCAGGGAGATGTGGAGATCGTAGTCGCGCTGGTCCTTGAAATCGAACGGCGTGGCCGGGTCTTCGAAAAAGGCGAGATACGAGCCGTCGCCCATCTCATAGAAACTGTGCAGCACGCTGGTGCCGCGACCGGTCTTGGTCTCCTTTATCTCGAACGCGTCCGCCAGTTGGAGCCCGAGAAAATCCTCGTAGAATTTCCGTGTCTCCTCCGAGTCTCGGCAGCGATAGGCGTTATGATGAAGACCGACAATCGGCTGGTCCGGATTCAGATCTCTTGCAGCGGCGCGCGGCATGGCGTTTCCCCGTGTTGTTTGTTGTAAAGGGATACAGGGAAAAGGGCGCGCGGACCAGGGAGACCAAAGCGATCTGAGACGGGCGCTAGAGCCCGATCTCCTGGCCGGCGAAATAGGCCCCGGCCCAGGCCGCGACGGCGGCGACAAGCGCGAGCGCCAGCCAGACCCAAAGCGGGACCCCGCCCGAGCCGTCGCTTTCTTTTTGGATCGAGACGATCTTCTTATCGATGTTGTTGATGCGCCGGGCGACCGACCGCGCCGCCTTTTCCTTTTTATCCGGAATGCTGTTATAGAGGCTCACCTGTTTCGAGCGCTCTTCGGTCAGTTTCCGGATCCGCTTGGCCGCATCCGCCGTGGTCATTTCTGGCCCTTTCGTCTTGTCCCGGCCACCCCTAAAGGTCGTGACTTAACAAAGTTCTAAACCGCAAACAATAGACGCGGGATCGCCGCCCGCGCGGTCCGGCACGGGCGGCTCAACAGAGCACAAGATCGAGAGACGTCCGATGTCGGAGCCGACGCGCAAGCCGCCAGCGCCCGAGTCTCGTTGCAGCGACGCGTCAACCGGTGCGGTTCTGACGGTTGTCGATCAAATCGTCGACCACCGCCGGATCGGCCAGCGTCGACGTGTCGCCCAGGTTGGAAAACTCGTCCTCGGCGATCTTGCGTAAAATCCGGCGCATGATCTTGCCCGACCGCGTTTTGGGCAGGCCCGGCGCCCATTGCAGCCAGTCCGGGCTGGCGATCGGCCCGATTTCCTTACGGACATGCTGGACCAGGGTCTTCTTGAGATCGTCGCTCGGTTCTTCGCCGACATTCAAGGTGACATAGGCGTAGATGCCTTGACCTTTAATGTCGTGCGGGGCGCCGACCACGGCTGCTTCCGCCACCGAATCGTGGGCAACCAGGGCGCTTTCCACTTCCGCCGTACCCATCCGGTGGCCCGACACGTTGATCACGTCATCAACCCGGCCAGTGATCCAGTAGTAGCCGTCCTCGTCCCGACGACAGCCGTCGCCGGTAAAGTACTTGCCCTTATAGGTCGAGAAATACGTCTGTTCGAACCGTTCATGGTCGCCATAGACGGTCCGCATCTGGCCCGGCCAACTATCGGTGATGCAGAGATTGCCTTCTGTCGCGCCGTCGAGCGGCACGCCTTCATTATCGACAATCTGCGGCTGAACGCCGAAAAAGGGCAGGGTCGCGGAACCGGGTTTCAACATTGTGGCGCCCGGCAGCGGGGTGATCAGGATGCCGCCCGTTTCTGTCTGCCACCACGTGTCGACGATCGGACAGCGGCTGTCGCCGACCACCTCGTGATACCACATCCAGGCTTCCGGATTGATCGGCTCGCCGACCGAGCCCAACAGCCGTAGGGAGGCGCGCGAGGCGCTCTTCACTGGCGCTTCGCCTTCGCGCATCAGCGCGCGGATCGCCGTCGGCGCGGTGTAGAAAATATTGACCTGATGCTTGTCGCAGACCTGCCAGAAGCGCGACGAGTCCGGATAGTTCGGCACGCCCTCGAACATCAGGGTCGTGGCGCCGTTCGCCAACGGTCCATAAACGATGTAGCTATGGCCGGTGACCCAGCCGACATCGGCGGTGCACCAATAGATCTCCCCGTCATGATAGTCGAAGACATATTGATGGGTCATCGAGGCGTAGACCAGATAACCGCCGGTCGTGTGCAGCACGCCTTTCGGCTTCCCGGTCGAGCCGGAGGTATAGAGGATGAACAACGGGTCCTCGGCGTTCATTTCCTCCGGCGGACAGTCGGGCGAGGCCGCCGCCGTCGCTTCTTCGTACCAGATATCGCGACCGTCGACCCAGCCGATGTCGCCGCCGGTGCGTTTGACCACGACCACCGACGTGACCGACGGACAGGTCTCCAACGCCTTGTCGGTGTTCGCTTTCAGCGGGACCTTCCGGCCGCCGCGCAGGCCTTCATCGGCGGTGATCACCAGCTTGCAAGCGCTGTCCTCGATCCGGTTCGCCAGCGCGTCCGGAGAGAAACCGCCGAAGACGATGGAATGCACCGCACCGATCCGGGCGCAGGCCAGCATCGCATAAGCGGCTTCCGGGATCATCGGCATATAGATGCAAACCCGGTCGCCTTTCGCCACGCCCTGGGCCTTCATCACATTGGCCAGCCGGCCGACATGGTCCGCCAACTCGTTGTAGGTGATCTTCTTGTCGTCCGCCGGATCGTCGCCTTCCCAGATGATCGCGACCTGATCGCCGCGCGTCGCCAGATGGCGGTCGATGCAGTTCGCCGCGACATTCAGCGTGCCGTCTTCGAACCATTTGATCGAGACGCCGGGCGCGTCGTAGGAGACGTCCTTCACTTTGGTGAAGGGCTTAATCCAGTCCACGCGTTTGCCATGCTCGGCCCAAAACGCTTCCGGGTCTTCAACAGACTGCTTGTACATCGCCTCATACTGCGCCTGGTCGATCAAGGCGTTGGCTTTGACAGCCTCTGGCACCGGAAAATTGTGGGCTTCGAACATCGCGTTTCCCCTCTTGGTCTCGCCGCCGCCCTGTCGCCGGACGCACGACCTTTTTCATTCCCGCAGGCGGAACGGCGGCGGCGTTCCCTCCGCACGGCCCATCGGTCGGCGACGCAACCGCCGCGCGGCTATCTTGCCGAAATTGCAGGCTAGATCAATTGGGCCGCCGCCGTTTTGACGTGCATCAACAGGGCCGCGCCGTCGCACGGCTGGGTTCGGCCCCAAGCGCCGCTCAGCGCGTGGCGTATTGTCGGATCATGTGGCCGCCGTCGATATCGACCACCTGCCCCGTCATGAAGCCGTTGCATGCGACCGCCAACGTCAGGGCGGCGATCTCGTCCACCGTGCCGACCCGGCCGAGCGGCAGCGACTCGCCGGTCGATTGATACATCGCCGCGCGCTTGTCCTCCGGCATTTTGTCATAGGCCTCGCTGCGGACCATGCCGGGCGAGATGCAATTGACCCGAAGCTCCGGCCCCAGCTCCAACGCCATGCCGTGCGTCAGCCCCTCGACCGCCGCGTTGACCGCGCCAAGCGCCGAACAGTTGGCGCCGGGCCGCCGCGACAAGACGCCGGAAAAGAGCGTGATCGAGCCGCCGGCGCGCAGCTTCGGCAGCAAGGCCTGGGCGACGCGGAACGGGCCCCAAAATTTCGACAGGAACATGCCTTGCGCCAGATCGATATCCTGCTCGGCGAAAGGTCCATGCACAGCGCTGGAAGCGGAGACCACCAGAAAGTCCAACGCCGGGGCCGCCTCTGCAAAACGCGCGACGGCGTCCGCATCGGTCATGTCCAAGACGACGGTCCCGATGGGGGCTTCGACCGCCTCGGCCCGAGCCGCCGTCTCCTCCAGCTTCTCAAGCGTGCGGCCGGCGACAATCACCTCGGCCCCGGCATCCGCAGCCTGCAAAGCGACGGCGCGCCCAATCCCACTGCCCCCGCCAAGCGCCAACAGTGTCTTTCCCCGTACTCCGTCGCCGCTTAGACCGGCCTTCTCAGTCACCGTCATCATAGGCTTGCCCCGCTTGCTGCTTTCTTGTGAACGGTTCGAACCTGATATAGGGTCCGCCGAGATTTTGAAACAATTTGCAACATAGGCGTGACCGCATGACAGCAAGCGAAAAAATCCAGGGCGCCGCCGGCGCCGCAAAGGATTTCATGGGCAAAAACGCATTCAGCTATGACGATCTGATCGAATGCGGCAAGGGTCGGCTGTTCGGCCCGGGCAACGCTCAACTGCCGCTGCCGAACATGCTGATGATCGACCGCATCACCTCGATCACGAAAGAGGGCGGCGCGCATGACAAGGGCGAGATTCTGGCGGAATTGGACATCAAGCCCGACCTTTGGTTCTTCGGCTGTCATTTCGAGGGCGACCCGGTGATGCCGGGCTGTCTGGGCCTCGACGCGATGTGGCAGTTGGTCGGTTTCTTCCTCGGCTGGCTCGGTCAGCCGGGCAAAGGCCGGGCGCTAGGCGTCGGCGAGGTGAAGCTTCAGGATCAGGTTCTACCGGACGCGGAGAAAGTGACCTATCACATCACGCTCAAACGGGTGATCGCGCGGCGTCTGGTGATGGCGATCGCCGACGGGGTGATGAAAGTGGACGGTCGCGTCGCCGCCGAGGTCAAAGATATGAAGGTCGGTCTGTTCCAACCGGCCGAGGCGACCTAACTCTCTGCTACCCGGCGCGTCGGCGCGTCCAAGGCGACGCGCAAGGATGCCGACGAACGGCTTGACGCTGCGCCTTGGGATCGCCAAAACCCGGCTTTCGACGCGCCAGTTGGCCGCACCCTGTGAAAGAGGCGGCCCCCGGCCCCGATCCGCGAATAGGAAAGCACCATGAACGGACCCAGACGCGTTGCTGTCACCGGAATGGGAATCGTCTCGTCCCTCGGCAACAACAAGAACGAAGTCCTCACCTCGCTGCGCGAGGCCAAATCGGGCATCGAATTCTGCGAGGAATACCAGGAGCGCGGTTTCCGCAGCCACGTCTATGGCGCGATCGATATCGATATCGAGGCGCATGTGGACCGCCGTATTCGGCGCTTCATGGGCGACGGCGCAGCCTATAACCATATCGCCATGCAGGAGGCGATCGAAGACGCCGGGCTCGGCGAAAACGAAGTCAGCCACGAACGCACCGGCCTGGTGATGGGCAGCGGCGGCCCCAGCACGCGCGACATCGTCGAAGCGGCGCAGATCGCGTCCGAGCGCGGGGTCAAACGGATCGGCCCGTACCGGGTGCCGCGCGCCATGTCGAGCACCAACTCAGCCACCCTGGCGACGCCGTTCCATATAAAAGGCGTGAACTATTCGATCAGTTCCGCCTGCTCGACCAGCCTGCATTGCATCGGCCACGCGGCCGAGCAGATCCAATGGGGCAAGCAGGATGTGATGTTCGCCGGCGGCGGCGAGGAATTGAATTGGACGCTCTCGGTGCTGTTCGACGCCATGGGCGCGCTATCGTCGAAATATAACGACACGCCGACCAAGGCCAGCCGCGCCTTCGACCGCGACCGCGACGGGTTCGTGATCTCCGGCGGCGGCGGCGTCCTGGTGCTCGAGGAGCTTGAGCGTGCCAAGGCGCGCGGCGCCAAGATCTATGGCGTTGTGGCCGGCTATGGCGCAACGTCCGATGGCCACGACATGGTGGCGCCGTCCGGCGAAGGCGCGATGCGCTGCATGAAGCAGGCGGTCGAGGGGCTTAACGCACCGATCGGCTACATTAATGCACATGGCACTTCGACCCCGGCCGGCGACATGCGTGAGGTCGAGGCGATCAAGCAAGTCTTTACCGGCAAGACGCCGAAAATCAGTTCCACGAAATCCCTGGCCGGGCACAGCCAAGGCGCTACCGGCGTGCATGAGGCGATCTATTCGCTGCTGATGCTGGAGCATGATTTCATCACGCCGTCGGTCAATATCGACAATCTCGACGAGGAAGCGGTCGGCGCGGATATCGTCACAGAGCGGATCGACGACGCCGGCCTGGAATGCGTCCTGTCGAATAGTTTCGGCTTTGGCGGCACCAACGGCTGCCTGGTGTTTCAGCGCCATCACGCTTGAGCGCGGCGGCACCGCCGCCGCCGGCTTCGATAAAATAGCAACAGGGGCTCTCGTGTCTGGAATAATGCAAGGCAAGCGCGGCTTGATCATGGGGGTCGCCAACGACCATTCCATCGCCTGGGGCGTGGCCAAGACCGCCGCCGCACAGGGCGCCGAGCTGGCCTTCACCTTTCAAGGCGCCGCGATGGAGAAGCGGGTCCGGCCGCTGGCGGAATCGGTGGACGCCGATCTTTGTCTGCCCTGCGATGTCGATGCGGACGGCGATATCGACCGGGTCTTCGAGCGGCTTGGGGACGACTGGGGCGGCCTGGATTTCGTGCTGCACGCCATCGCCTTTTCCGACAAAGGCGAGCTGAAGGGGCGTTATGTCGACACCTCGAAGGCCAATTTCAGCCGGACGCTGGAAATCTCCTGCTATTCCTTCACCGAAGTGGCGCGCGCCGCGGAACCCTTGATGGGCGAAGGCGGCGGGCTGTTGACGCTGACCTATTCCGGAGCCGAGCGTGTCATGCCCTCTTATAACGTCATGGGCGTCGCCAAGGCGGCGCTCGAAGCGAGCGTCCGCTATCTGGCGACCGACCTGGGCCCCAAGGGCATCCGGGTGAACGCCCTGTCGGCCGGGCCAATGCGCACTCTGGCGGGCTCTGCCGTGGCCGGCGCACGCTTTGTCTACAATTGGCAAGGCGAGAATGCGCCACTGCGCCGGAACATCACGCTGGAAGATGTCGGCGGCTCGGCGGTCTATCTGCTCTCCGATCTTTCCATCGGAGTCACCGGCGAGGTCCATCATGTCGATAGCGGGTATCACGTGATCGGCATGGCCGCGCCGCCCGCCTAGCCCGATCCAGCCCGACCCGCGATGCATCTGCTGGCCGCAACGTCCGGCGCCATTGATGACGGCGCCCAAGCGGTCGATCTCGGCCAGACTCCGGGGGAGATCGCCTTTCTGACGGCGGCGGATACGGAAATCGCCTGTCTCGCCACGGCGCAGCGGCGGCGGTTGGACGAGGACCCAAGCGCGCCCTCGCTGCGCGCCGCCAATCTGATGCATCTCGGCCACAATTATTCGGTCGATCTATATGTCGAGAGCATGGCGTCCCAAGCCCGGCTGATTGTCTGCCGTGTGCTGGGCGGCCGGTCCTATTGGCCCTATGGCGTCGATGAGCTGGCGGCGGCGACGAAGGCGACAGGCGCCGAGATCGTCTTTCTGCCCGGCGACGACAAGCCGGACGCCGAGCTTTACGACCACTCCACCATACAAGGCGCGGCCTATACCGAAATTTGGGAATATTTCACGCAGGGCGGCGTGGAGAACGCGGTCAATCTGTTGCGGCGTCTGGCAGAACGGCTGGGTCACGAAGACGTACTTCCCCTGCCGCCGACGCCCCTTGTCAAGGCGGGCCTCTATTGGCCGGGCCTGACGGCGCCCGGACTGGCCGATCTGCCGCACGCGCCCGACCGGCCCAAAGCCGCGATCCTGTTCTACCGGGCGCTGGTTCAGGCCGGAAATACGGCCGCAATCGATGCGCTGATCGAAGCCCTGGCCGAACGCGGCCTCGACGCCGTCCCGATCTTCGCCGCCAGCATGAAGGACCCGGTCTCCGCCGCGACCATCGAGGCGCTAACCCTGGAAGCCGAGATCGACGTCGCCTTGAATGGGATGGGATTCGCCGTTTCGCTACCGGGCGCGCCGAAGACCCAGACGCCGCTGGACGCAACCGACTGTCCGGTGCTGCAATTGGTCTTCTCCGGCGGCGCGGAAGAATCTTGGCGTGATCGCACCAGCGGCCTCTCGGCCCGCGATATCGCCATGAATGTCGCCCTGCCGGAAGTCGATGGCCGCATCCTGTCCCGCGCCGTCTCTTTCAAAGGCGCCGCCCGGCGCGACGAAACGATCGAAGCAGACATCGTGGCGTACGAACCCGTTGGAGACCGTTGCAATTTCGTCGCCGATCTCGCCGCCGCCTGGGCGCGGTTGCGGCGAAAGCCGGCGGCGGAGAAAAGAATCGCTCTGGTTCTGGCGAACTACCCGAACCGAGACGGACGCATCGGGAATGGCGTCGGGCTGGACACGCCGGCGGGCGCGCTCGAGGCGATTCGAGCGCTGGCGGCGTCAGGTCATGCGGTTGAGACGCCATTCGAGGATGGCGACGCGCTGATCCGGCATCTGGCGGCGGGGCCGACCAACGCGGCGATAGCCGGGCGCGCGGTGCGGGTGAGCCTGGCGCGCGCGGACTATGACGCCTTTTGGGACGCACTGCCCGAGCCGGTCCGATCCGCGATCGCCGAACGCTGGGGCGACCCGGAAAGCGATCCCTTCTATCGCGCCGAGAGCGCGGGTTTCGCGCTGCCAATCTTCACTCTGGGGAATCTGGCGGTCGGTCTGCAGCCGGCGCGCGGCTACAATATCGACCCGGTCGAGAGCTATCACGATCCGGCGCTGCCGCCGCCGCACGGCTATCTCGCCTTCTACGCCTGGCTCCGCCAAGATTTCGGGGCCGACGCGGTGATCCATTTCGGCAAGCATGGCACGCTGGAATGGCTGCCGGGCAAGGCGGTCGGACTGTCAGAGGACTGCTTTCCCGAAGCGGTTTTCGGCCCGACCCCGCATCTCTACCCCTTCATCGTCAACGATCCCGGCGAAGGGACCCAAGCCAAACGGCGCGCGCAAGCGGTGATCATCGACCATCTAACGCCGCCGCTGACACGGGCGGAGAGCTATGGCCCGCTGCGCGATCTGGAACTGCTGGTCGACGAGTATTACGAGGCCTCCCAAGGCGATCCGCGACGGGTGGCGGTGCTGCGCCGGGAAATCCTCGAGACGGCGCAGGCGGCGGGATTGGACGCGGATTTGGGGCTTGATTTCTCCCCGCGCGCCGGATCGCCAGACAAAGACGCTGAGGCGCTCGCCGCCTTGGACAACCATCTCTGCGAATTGAAGGAGCTGCAAATCCGAGACGGGCTGCATGTCTTTGGCAAAGCGCCGACCGGGCGGCTTCGGACCGACACGCTGGCGGCCCTGACCCGGACACCGCGTGCGAGCGGCGACCCCGGCGGCGGTGGGGCTTCAATCCTCTCCGCTCTCTCCTCGGACCTGGGATTGCCGGTGGACTTCAACCCGTTGGACCCGGACCCGGCGGGGTCCTGGCGCGGGCCGCGGCCCGACCCATTGGCCGAAGTCAGCGAAGACGTCTGGCGCAGCGAAGGCGACACGCTCGAACGGCTGGAAATCCTCGCCGCGCGGATTATCGAAGATGCGTCCAGCGCGCCGGGCCCAGCCTCCGCCGCCGTGCTGGCGGAGATTGAAAGCGCGATTGCGCCCAATCTAGACAAGTCCGGCGCAGCGGAGATCGACGGTCTTTTGCGGGCGCTGGCCGGGCGTTTTGTCCAGCCGGGGCCGTCCGGCGCGCCGACACGCGGAAAGCCGGAAGTTCTGCCGACGGGCCGCAACTTCTACTCCGTCGATACGCGGATGACGCCGACCCAGGCGGCTTGGTCTCTGGGCTGGAAATCGGCGCAGATGCTGGTCGAGCGTCACGCGCAGGACCATGGCGACTATCCGAAACGGCTCATCGTCAGCGCCTGGGGCACGGCCAATATGCGCACCGGGGGCGACGATGTGGCCCAGGCCTTGGCGCTGATGGGCGCGCGTCCGGTCTGGGATACGGCGTCACGCCGGGTCACCGGTTTTGAGATCTTGCCGTCGGATGTTCTGGGACGGCCGCGGGTCGATGTGACCTTCCGCATCTCCGGCTTTTTTCGCGACGCCTTCCCCAACCTGATCGATCTGGTCGATTCCGCCGCCCGCGCGGTCGCGGCCCTGGAAGAACCGGACGCCGTCAACCCGCTGGCCGCCGCCTTCCGGGCCGACCGGGCGGCGCTGCTGGCCGAGGGCGTTGCTGCGGACGCGGCTGAGCGGCGGGCGGGGTCGCGGGTCTATGGCTCGAAACCGGGGGCCTATGGCGCGGGACTGCAGGCCCTGATCGACGAGCGCTTGTGGAAGACGGACGCCGATTTCGCTGAGGCCTACCTTGCCTGGGGCGGCTACGCCTATGGCGCCGGTCAGGAAGGCGTTTCGGACAAGGACGGCATGAAGGCGCGGCTGGGCGCCGCCCAGGCCGTGGTCCACAATCAGGACAATCGCGAACACGACCTGTTGGATTCGGACGATTATTACCAGTTCGAAGGCGGTGCGGCGGCGGCCGTCCGCACCTTCTCCGGCGCCGATCCGGCGGTCTATCACAACGACCATGCGCGCCCGGAAACGCCGCGCATCCGAACGCTCCAGGAAGAGATCGCCCGCGTCGTCCGGGCCCGCGTCGTGAACCCGAAATGGATCGAAGGCGTCATGCGGCACGGTTACAAAGGCGCGTTCGAGATGGCGGCGACGGTGGACTATCTCTTCGCCTTCGCCGCCACGACGACGGCGGTCGGTGCGCATCAGTTCGATCTGGTGATGGACGCCTATATCGAAGATGAGACGGTGCGCGCCTTCATCGCCGAGGCCAACCCGGCGGCGCTGCGCGAGATCGCCGCGCGTCTTTTGGAGGCGCAGGATCGCGGCCTGTGGACGCCGCGTCGCAACAGCGGCCGGGCGCGGCTGGAAAGCCTGCTGGCCTCGCAAGCGCCGTCGGACTAGGCTGGCAAGGCGATTGAGGGGAAGCATCAGCCATGAAAACCGACGGCATGACCGAGGCCGAAGTCAACAAGCGCCACGCCGAAAAGATGGCCAAGAAAAAGGCCGCGCGCGATAAGATGATCGCGACCAAGACGCTGGAGAAGGGCCTGTTGATGGTCCATACCGGCAAGGGGAAAGGCAAGACCACCGCCGCCATGGGTCTGGTCGCCCGCGCCATCGGAACGGGCATGCGAATCTGCATCGTGCAGTTCGTGAAGGGCGTCTGGAACACCGGCGAGCGCGCGGTCTTCGAACGCTTCCCGGAGCAGGTGACGATGAAGGCGATGGGCGACGGCTTCACCTGGGAGACCCAGGACCGCCAGCGCGACATCGCCGCCGCCTGCGCCGCCTGGGACTACGCCAAAGAGGCGATCGCCGATCCCGCCTATGACATGGTGGTGCTGGACGAGTTGAACATCGTCATGCGCTACGACTATCTGCCGCTGGACGAAATCATCGAGACTCTACGCGGCAAGCCGGAGAAGAAGCATGTCGTCGTCACCGGCCGCAACGCCAAGGACGAACTGATCGAGATCGCCGACATGGTCACTGACATGACCATGGTGAAGCATCATTTCCGCGCCGGGGTGAAGGCGCAGGAAGGCATCGAGTTCTAAAGCGACACGCGCATCTTTATGCGTCCGGTTGAACGCATGATGCACTATGCGCCTTCCGGCTCCAGCGCATAGCCGGCGGAGCGCACCGTGCGAATCACGTCGCTGTTCTCCGGATTATTCAGGGCCTTGCGCAAGCGCCGGATATGCACGTCGACCGTGCGCGGCTCGACATAGACGTCGCGGCCCCAGACCGCGTCCAACAGTTGCTCGCGGCTGAAGACGCGGCCCGGATATTCCAGAAAGTGCCGCAGCAAGCGAAACTCGGTCGGGCCCAGCTTCACCTCTTCGCCGCCGCGATGCACGCGATGGGCGGCCAAGTCCATGCTGATATCCGCCGCCGTCAGCCGCTCGTCCGCCAGGACAGGCCGCGACCGGCGCAGCAGCGCATGGATGCGGGCGACCAGTTCGGCCGGGCTGAAAGGCTTGGTCACATAATCGTCGGCGCCGGCGTCGAGCCCACGCACCTTGTCCGCCTCCTCGCCCCGCGCCGTTAGCATGATCACCGGCATGGATTTGGTCACCGGCTTGCGGCGCAATTGACGGCACAGCTCGATCCCCGACATTTCCGGCAGCATCCAGTCCAATAGAACGAGGTCGGGCGGGTTTTCGTCAACCGCCATCAGCGCCTCGCGCCCGTCCATCGCGACGCTGACCTCGAACCCGTCGCGTTCTAGATTGTAGCGCAACAAGGTGACGACAGCCGTCTCGTCCTCAATGATCAAAACATGCGGTTTCATCGAACCCCTCTGTCGATCGTTCAGTTCGGTCTGCTAGGGCGCGCGCTCTGGCGAATCGCCATCGAGCATGTCGGGGCCCAATTCATCCGCCTTGGACCGCCGCTCATCCAGCCGCTCGCCTGACACCTGGTAGTGCAGCGTCTCAGCGATGTTGGTGGCGTGGTCGCCGATGCGCTCAAGATTCTTGGCGATGAACAGCATATGCGTGCAGGTGGTGATGTAGCGCGGGTCTTCCATCATATAGGTCAGGAGCTCGCGGAAGACGCTGGTATAGAGCTCGTCGACCTCTTCATCCGCCTCCCAGACCGAGATCGCCTTGGCGATGTCCTGATCGGCGTAGGCGTCGAACACATCCTTCAGCATCGCCTGAACCAGACGGCCAAGACGGATGACGCTGCGTGTATGCGGCGTGACCGGCATCGCGACCAGCGCCGGCACCCGCTTGGCGATATTCTTGGCGTAATCGCCGATCCGTTCGATATCGGAGGATGCGCGCAACATGCCGATGATCAGCCGCAGATCGTTGGCGACCGGTTGACGCAGCGCCAGCATGCGGACAACCAGCGCATCGATCTCGGTGTCCAATGTGTCAAGCCGCCGGTCGCCGAGCCGGATCTGATCGGCCATCTCTTCGTCCCGCCGCGCCACCGCGCGCAGGGCCCCGTCCAGCTGCGCCTCCGCCACGCCGCTCATCTCCGTGAAGAGTTGGTTGAGGCGCGCGATTTCATCGTCATAGGCTTTGACGATGTGATTATGCGGCGGTTCGGTTTCTTCGGGCGTCATGGGTCAGGTCCTGTGGGGGCGCGCTCCGGACTAGCCGAAACGCCCCGTGATGTAGCCTTGCGTGCGTTCGTCGCTCGGGTTCGTGAACAGAACTTCGGTCTCGCCATACTCAACGAGATTGCCGAGATGGAAGAAGGCGGTCTTCTGCGAGACCCGCGCGGCCTGCTGCATGGAATGGGTGACGATCACGATGGTGAAGTTTTCGCGCAGCTCGTGGATCAGCTCTTCAATGCGCGCCGTGGCGATCGGATCGAGCGCCGAACAGGGCTCGTCCATCAGGATCACCTCCGGCTCGACAGCGATGGCGCGGGCGATGCATAGGCGCTGCTGCTGACCGCCGGAAAGACCTGTGCCGGGCTGCTCCAGCCGGTCCTTGACCTCTTCCCAGAGGCTGGCGCGGCGCAGACTGCTCTCAACGATCGCATCCATTTCGGCCTTGTTCGCCGCCAGACCATGAATGCGCGGGCCGTAGGCCACGTTTTCATAGATCGATTTGGGAAACGGGTTCGGCTTCTGGAAGACCATGCCGACCCGCGCCCGCAGCTGCACGACATCGACCTTGGGGTCGTAAATATCGCCGTCATCCATCGAAATCGTACCGGTGACCGAGCATCCTTCGATCACGTCATTCATCCGGTTCATGCAGCGCAGGAAGGTCGACTTGCCGCAGCCGGACGGGCCGATCAGGGCGGTCACCTCTTTCTCGACGATGTCGATATCGACATCGAACAGCGCTTGCTTGTCGGCGTAGAAGACGCTGACGTCGCGGCCGATCATTTTCGGCGTCGTCTCCGTCGTCAGCGTCTCGACTGGCGTTGAGGCCTCCGGCGTTTGGCTGTCTTCAGTCATGGACATTGTCCCATTCCTTCGGTGTCACAGAGTGCGAATATTGCGCCGCCGGCCTACCAGCGGGTCTCGAATTTCTTGCGCAGCAGAACGGCGGTCAGATTCATCAGGATCAGGAACCCAAGCAGAACCATGATCGCCGCCGAGGTGCGCTCGACAAAGGCGCGTTCCGGCGCGTCGGCCCAGAGGAAGATCTGCACCGGCAGCACGGTCGCCGGATCGGTCATGCCGCCGGGGATATCGACAATGAAGGCGACCATCCCGATCATCAGCAGCGGGGCTGTCTCGCCCAAGGCCTGCGCCATACCGATGATGGTGCCGGTCAGCATCCCGGGCAAGGCCAGCGGCAGCACATGATGGGTCATCGCCTGCAATCGGCTCGCGCCCATGCCCAGCGCCGCCTCGCGGATCGAGGGCGGCACCGATTTCAGGGCGGCGCGGCTGGCGATGATGATGGTCGGCAGGGTCATCAGGGTTAGCACCATGCCGCCGACCAGGGGGGCCGAGCGCGGCAGGCCGAAGACATTCAGGAACATCGCCAGTCCCAAGAGGCCGAAAACGATCGAGGGCACGGCGGCCAGATTGTTGATGTTGACCTCGACAAGATCGGTCCAGCGGTTCTTGGGCGCAAATTCCTCAAGATAGACCGCCGCCATCACCCCGATCGGGAAAGAGAGCAACAGCGTCACCAGCAGGGTCCAGAAAGAGCCGACCGCAGCGCCCCAGATGCCCGCCTGTTCCGGCTCGCGGCTGTCGCCGGCGGTGAAGAAAGTGGTGTTGAACTTGGTCTCGACCTTGCCTTCCTGCTGCAGGGTCCAAAGCCAGACCGCCTGATTGTCCTTAACCCGCCGTGACTCCTCCGGCGTCTCCAGGCTCAGCACCCGCCAATCGCCGGCGGCGGCCGGGTCGAGACTATCCAGCGGCAGAATCACCTCGCCCGTCAGACTGTTCGCGCTGACGGACGTCGCCTTGACCACGCCGCCATTCACGACCGCGAAATAGCTGGGCATCGAGCTGTCCATCGCCTCTTCGCCGCCGGCCGCGGCGGCCCGGTCACGCAGATCGGCCGCCCGCGCCTCGAAATCAATGACCTCAGCGCGGGTCCGCTCCAGATCTTCGCGCAGCTCCGCCGCTTTCTCCTCGCTCGGATTCTCGTTCAAGGCGGCGGTGAAGAGCGCGATGCTGCCTTGCCGCCGCGCCGCTTCGTTTTCGGCGCGCACCGCCTGCTCGGCGAGCGCGTCCTTCACATCCGTCAGGGCTTGCGCGAAATCGTCTTCGCCCGAGGTCACAGTGACGACGCCACTCTCATCGAACAGGCTGACGCGACCGCGCCCGTCGGCCAGATCGACATCGGTCGAGCGGCCCTTGATAAAGACATCGGCGTCATCGGACATGGTCAGCCAAACCTGCCGCACGCCGCCGATCAGGCTGGGATCGGCGAGCACCGCTTCCCGCAGCTCAAAATCGGCGCCCGAGGACAGCAAACCGGTGAGCGCGCGCCGGTTGGTGCGGCCGGAGACGGACGGAAACTCCCCGCGCATCGCATTGAAGACCAGCGACCGGTAGTTCGCCTTGCCGATCACTTCCGGATCGCCGGAGCCGTCCGGATCGATTTCCGACTGGGCCAGATCGATCGGCAGCTGCACCTTTGTCTGAACGAAAGCGGTGTAGCCGTTGGAAATGATCGTGAAAAACAGCAGCACGAGGACAGCCAAGGCGAAACCGATCGCCGCCACGCCATAAAGCTTGAACCGGGTTTCCCGGGCATAGCGCTTCTTCAGGCTCTTCTGAACCGCGGCCGCGATTCCTTCGGCGTCGCGCACCGGGGCCGCAGGGTCGTTTGGTACAGTCGCGTCGGTCATGACCGATCTTCCTTAGACATGGGCGCCGGGTCGGCGGCGCCGCTCAATCATATTGCTCGCGATATTTGCGCACGACATGCAGCGCGATCACGTTCAAACAGAGGGTAATGAAGAACAGCACCAGGCCCAGCGCGAAGGCGGCGAGCGTCTTGGGACTGTCGAACTCCTGATCCCCGACCAGCAGCGTGACGATCTGAACCGTGACCGTGGTCACCGCCTGGAACGGGTTCGCCGTCAAGTTCGCGGCCAGACCCGCCGCCATGACCACGATCATCGTCTCGCCGATCGCGCGGCTGACCGCGAGCAGGATCGAACCGACAATGCCCGGCAGCGCGGCGGGCAGGATCACCCGGACAATCGTCTCCGACTTGGTCGCGCCCATGCCATAGGAGCCTTCCCGCAGCGAGCGCGGCACCGCCGAGATCACATCGTCCGACAGGCTGGAAACGAAGGGGATGATCATGATCCCCATCACCAAACCAGCGGCCAGTGCGCTTTCCGACGCGACATCCAGACCGAACGACTCGCCAAATCCGCGGATCTGCGGCGCCACGGTCAAGGCGGCGAAGAAGCCATAGACCACCGTTGGAATCCCCGCCAACACCTCAAGCAGCGGTTTGACGAAAGAGCGAAACTTCGGGGTCGCATATTCCGCCATATAGATCGCCGACATCAGGCCGACCGGGACGGCGACCACCATGGCGATGAAGCTGATCAACAAGGTGCCGGCGAAAATCGGCACCGCGCCAAAGGCCCCGGACGAGCCGACCTGGTCCGCGCGCAGGGCGATCTGCGGCGACCATTGCAGGCCGAACAGAAACTCATAGAAGGGCACCTGGGAGAAAAAGCGCCAGGCCTCGAAAAGCAGCGACAGGACAATGCCGACAGTGGTGAAAATCGCGATGGTCGAAGCGGCGACCAAAAACACCATGACGATCCGCTCGACTGCGTTGCGTGCGCGCAGTCCCGGATCGATGGCGCGGCGCGCCCAATAAAGCCCGATAACGGCGAGCAAGACGGCGATCGCCGCCATGCCGATGAAGCTGGTCAGGCGTAGCCCATTATAGCGCTCCGCGGCGGCGCGGACGAAGGGCTCGGCTTGCTCAGCGGAGAAGGCCCCGGAGGCGACGTTGCGAATATCGTTCAGCAGAAGGCCCAGTTGCGCATTGGGCAGATCTTGCTGCGCCTGCGGAAGCGAGGCGACCACCAGCCCCTCGACGATCACCCCTTCCGCCATCAGCCAGATCGCGATCACCAGCAGGGCCGGAATGACCGACCAAAGCGCGGTATAAGTCCCGTAATAGCCAGGTCGGGAGTGCAACTCAGAGGGATGGCCCGTCGTCTGACCGAGCGCGCGGCCCCGGCCTAACGCATAGGAATACAGGGCGAGCAGCAATACGGCAGCCAGCAAAATCGCCAAATTCATCGCTTGACCACCCTAAACCGAAACAACCGTCGAACCCATTGGCGATCGTCGACCGGGACCAACGTAGAAAAGATGCGCGACGCGCAGTAGGTCGACGGCGTTTCGCCGACCGGCTTCGAGCCGCCCGATTTTAGAAAACGAGGGCCGGTCAGAAGCCGACCGGCCCTCGTCATGTTCATTGAGCGAAACGCGTCGGGACTTAGAGCGCCAACGCGCTCAACCCTGACGCCGCACCCGCATACTGAGCGCGCTCAGCGTCGGGCATCGGGATCAGACCCTTGTCGGCCAGATAGCCGTCCGGACCCCAGGCGTTCTCGCTGGAGAACTCCGCCAGATATTCCTCAATACCCGGAATGACGCCCACATGCGCTTTCTTCACATAGAAGTAGAGCGACCGGGAAACCGGATAGGAGCCGTCGGCGATCGCGTCAAAGGTCGGCGCCACGCCGCCCATCGTCGCGCCTTTGATCTTATCGGCGTTCTGATCGAGGAACGAGAAACCGAAGATGCCGAAGGCGTTCGGGTTGGCTTCCAGCTTCTGAACGATCAGGTTGTCGTTCTCGCCAGCTTCGATGAAGGCGCCGTCTTCGCGGATTTCACCGGCGACGTCTTCCAGAGCCTCGCCCGCGCCGGTGGCTTCGGCGACAATCTCCGCGCCTTCTTCCATCACAAGCTCGACAAAGGCGTCGCGCGTGCCGGAGGTCGGCGGCGGACCGAGCACTTCGATCGCGATGTTCGGCAGCGACGGATCGACATCGGCCCAGGTCTTATTCGGATTCGGCACGAGGGCGCCGCTGGCGTCCGGAACCTGCTTCGCGAGAGCCAGGAAGACCTGATCGATGGTCACATTCAGCGCGGTCGCGCTTTTCGCGTTGCCCATGACGATGCCGTCATAGCCGATCTTCATCTCGACGATATCGGTCACGCCATTCGACTGGCACAGATCATATTCGGATTTCTTGATCCGGCGCGACGCATTGGTCACGTCCGGATGCTCGACGCCAACGCCGGCGCAGAACAGTTTGAGGCCGCCGCCCGAACCGGTGGATTCAATGACCGGCGTTTTAAAGCTGGTCGTTTTGCCGAAGTTTTCCGCAACAGCCGTAGCGAACGGGAAGACCGTGGACGAGCCGACAATGCGGATCTGATCGCGGGCTTCGGCCGCGCCGGCCACGGCGACGACGCCGAGCGCTGCAACGGCGACAGACTTGAAGAGAGCCTTCATAGAAATCCCCATAATTTGGTTTGATTGGAAAAGTGTTCGAAAGACGCGCAGGAAACGCGCCTCTGTCCCTGTTTTCGATCGACGTCTACAGATTGCCGCCCGGTTCGGGAGACTCCATACACGCCGACGGACCGTTAGCCTTCGTAGGCCGTAGGTCTTGTGACGGTTTGGTTACGATTTTATGACACAGGGCCGTTTTGAGCCGACCGATGGTGGGCCGCGACGCCCTTGCGGTATCCAGTTCCGACCGAGCCGCTAATTGATCGCAGGCTCGAAGCTGGTGGCGGCGGGTTGGACGGTGCGGAGGCCGGACCGGGTGATCTCTCGGATCGCATAGGCGCGCTGCGCTGCGCCATCGGGATTCAGCCGGAACAGACCGTCGACGCCGAGAAATCCTTGCGGGTTGGTCAAGGCGATCCTGGAATAGGGGGAGGCATTCCCGGCGGCGCCGCCGCGCGCCAGAACCGCCGCCAAGGCGGTTGCGTCATAGCCGAGCGAGGCCATGCGCAGCGGCGGCCGTCCGTAGAACCGCCGATAGCGGTCGCGGAACTGCGTCAGCAGGGCGCTGTCCGGCGCCGGATACCAAGCCCCAATCAGAGAGGGTTCGTTGGACAGTCCGGAAAACTCGTCCCAGATCTGCAGTCCCAAGACCCGCACGGTGGGCTGATCGACATCGTAATAGGCGAGTTGCGCCGACAGGGTGCGCAAGGCGTTTTCGCTGTCCGCCGGAACCAGGATCGCATCGAAATCAGGCTCGCCCAGCGTGTCGAAAAGCTCCAACCGGCGCAGCGCCGCCCGCGAGGCCTCGTCGGTCTCGCCTTCCAAGGCGCGGATTTCTTCAAGCAACGCCTCGCGCCGCGCCTCATAATCGGACATCTCGATGATCGTCTCGGAGAAATCGGTCGCGGTCGAATCGATGAAACGGATCTTGGAAATCGTCGCAGCGTAGAGCGGCACGGTCTCCTGAACCGTGCGCACCACAAGCTCGCCATAGGGCGTGTTCGGAGCGATCACCGCAAAGCGCGTCGCCCCTTCCCGCACCGCGAAATCCACAATGGCCCGCACCTGTTGGGCGGGCGAGAATCCGAGCACGAAGGCGCCGTCATCCGCAACCGTCGGATTGTTCGAAAAACTAACCACTGGCACGCCTGACTGTGCGGCGATCGGCTTCACCGCCTCCACCGACCCGGCCAACAAGGGTCCGATCAGGATGTCGGCGCCGCGGCCGATCGCTTCGCTGGCGGCCTGCGCCGCGCCGTCCGGCGCGCCCCGTGTATCGAAAGGCATCAGTGTCGCATCCGTCGCGCCGACATCGAACAGCGCCATCTGCGCGCCTTCCAGCAGCGCCCGACCGATCTCAGCGTTCGGGCCGCTTAGCGGCGCCAACAGGCCGATTTGCGCGCCGGGGCGTTCGAGCCGAACGCCGGACGGTTGTTGGCCGAGCGTCTCCAGAAGGAACGGATCCTCCTCCAGCAGGTCGGCGGGACTCGACGTGGCCGCCGCCGTAGCGGCATCGCTCTCCGCCGCGGCGGCGTCGCTCGGAGGGCTGATCTCCGGCCCCGACTCGCCGCCGGTCGCGCAGGCCGTCAGGACGATTAACGCGACCGCCGCCAGCGCCTGCGCTATGCCAAAGCGGGACGCGGCGCCGGCCTGGCGTTCCATGGGCGTATGGCGTGGGGAAGAAAAATCCTGCATAGATGGCGACCCTTTGTGAGCGTCTCGGCGTGCTAAGCCCAACCTAATGACCGACCCCGATTTCGACAATCGCCCGAATGCCCGTGCCGACGCCGGCCCTGACCCGGGCGCTAAATCGGGCGCCAAATCGACCGCAGGCGCGCGGCCGATAGAAGAGACGGCCCCGCTGCCGCCCGCGCTCTATATCGTCGCGACCCCGATCGGCAACCTGCGCGACATCACCTTACGCGCCATAGACATCTTGCGCGCCGCCGACCTGATCGCCTGCGAAGACACAAGAACAACTGCGAGATTGTTATCGCATTATGGCCTTTCCAAGGCGTTGACCGCCTATCACGATCACAGCGATCCGAGACGCCGCGACGCTTTGCTCGATCGCGTTCGCCAGGGGCAGGCGGTCGCGCTTGTCTCCGACGCCGGCACGCCGCTGATCTCCGACCCTGGCTTCAAGCTGGTGCGACAGGCCTGGGAGGACGGCGTGCGGGTGGTCCCGATCCCCGGCCCGTCGTCGATTCTCGGCGCGCTGAGCGCGTCCGGCGCGCCGACCGACGCGTTTCTATTCGCCGGCTTCCCACCGACCAAGACCAAGGCGCGGCGCGATTTTCTGGCGCGCTGGGCCGACACGCCGGCCAGTCTGATCTTCCTGGAATCGGCGAAACGCCTGCCCGCCTGCCTGGCCGACATGGCGGCGGTCTTGGGCGACCGGCGGGCGGTGATGGCGCGTGAAGTCACCAAACTGTTCGAAGAATTCCGCTCAAGCCCGCTCGCGCAATTGGCGGCGCATTACGCCGCCGAGGGGCCGCCCAAGGGTGAGGTCGTGCTGATCGTCGATCCGCCCGTACAGGCGTCGCAGGCCGATCCGGAAGAGATCGATCGCCAATTGCGGGACGCGCTCGCAGCGGGCCTGTCGACGCGCGACGCGGCCGACCGTGTGGCTGGCGAGACCGGCGCGAAACGGCGAACCGTCTATCAGCGGGCCCTGGCGCTGGCCGCGCCGCCCAAGGCCGGCTGAAGCGTGCCCGCCACGCGGCGGAAGGCCGAGAGGCGCGGGCGCAGCGCCGAACGTCTCGCCGCCCTGTGGCTCAGGCTAAAAGGCTGCCGGATCGTCGCCACGCGACTGAAAACGCCGGTCGGTGAAATCGACCTGTTGGTGCGCGACGGCGCAACTCTCGTCGTGGTGGAAGTGAAACGGCGGGACAGTCTGGCCACAGCGGCCGCGGCGATCGACCGGCGTCAACAGCAGCGGATCGCCCGGGCGCTCGCCTGGTATGTCGCGCACCGACCGGACCTCGCCGCCGCGCCAATTCGGTTCGATGCGGTTCTTGTCGGCCGTTGGCGGTTGCGCCACCTGAAAGACGCGTGGCGGCCGGAACGCTGATCCCGACCGCCACGGCTATGACAGAAAAACTGTGTTTGGCTTAGGCTTTCGCCGCCGCGATCGCCGCTTGCGCCTGGGAAACGATCGCCTTGAAGGCGTCCGGCTCATGCACTGCGATATCGGCCAGAACCTTGCGGTCCAGCTCGATGCCGGCCTTGTGCACGCCGTCCATGAAGCGGGCGTAGGTCATCTCATGATCCGTCGCCTCACGCACTGCGGCGTTGATGCGCTGAATCCAAAGACCGCGGAAATCGCGCTTGCGGGCGCGGCGGTCGCGATAGGCGTACTGGCCGGCCTTGTCGACCGCCTGCATCGCTGTGCGGATGGTGTTCTTGCGGCGGCCGTAATAGCCTTTCGCCGCTTTCAAAATCTTCTTATGCCGGGCGCGCCGGGTCTTGCCATTGCTTACGCGGGCCATCGTACCTGTCTCCTAAAGTAAAGTCTGTGTCTGAAACGGGGCCAAAACGGAGCCGAAACGGGCGGGCCGGTCAGCCGCGCAGCCAATTCCGTTTCACGATCCGTGCATCCGCGTCCGCCATGATCTGGCCGCCGCGATTCTGCCGCTTCATCTTCTGAGGACGGGTCGAGGTGTTGTGGCGCAAATAGGCGCTGTAGAACCGGACCTTGCCGGAGCCGGTGATCTTGAACCGCTTCTTGGCGGAGCTCTTGTTTTTCAGTTTGGGCATTTTCTTCTCCTTCGCGGGCGGCGCATGGAGATCGCCGCCGATCTTGATCTCAGCGGCAAGGCATACCCTATCGGCCCGGCGCGCTGTTTTCGCCCGCTTTCTCTTAAATGCGGGGACGCGCGGATATAGAGGACCCCGCCCCGGCTTTCAAGCCGGAAGCGGCGCGGGTGTCGGGATCATTCAGGCGGCGCGCCGTCGGGGGCGCCGAAACAGAGAATATGGCCGTCCGGGTCGCGGATATATTGCTCGCGCATGCCGTACCACGCGGTCTCGGCGGGCTTGACCTTAGCGTCCTCAGGGATCGCGGCGGGCAGGTCGTTGGGATGGTAGCCCCGGAAATAGACCGTGCCGCCCGGCTGCGGCGCCTGACCGGCCGCAAAATCGGGCACTTCCGCAGCCAGGCTGTCGACCGATTGGAGCATCAGCTCCGCGCCGTTCCAGCTGACGACTGCGAAGACGGGGTCGGCCACCAGCTCGGCGCCTTGACTGAATGACTGATCGGCGGCCACCGACATCTCAAGGCTCAAGCCCAATACATCGCGATAGAACCCGACCGAAGCCGCCACATCGCGCACCATCAAGTTCGGTATGATCATCATCTACCCCCTTCACCCCGGGTGATTTCGTCGCCGCACCAAACGCGCATCGCGGGCCGCACTATCGCGCGATATTGTTTTGCCCGATTGCCTGTTCAAGCGCATATCGGGTCGATGACCCAAACCGCCGTCCGGAATAACCACAAGCCTATCCTGATCGCATTGGGCGGGATGATCGCGATCGCGGCGGCGATGGGGATCGGGCGGTTCGTTTATACACCGATCCTCCCTTTCATGATCGAGAATGGCGGCCTGTCCAAAGCGGCGGGCGGCTGGATCGCGGCGGCGAATTATCTGGGCTATCTGCTCGGCGCGCTGCTGGCGGCCTCCTCCGCCATCTCCGGCGATAAACGGCTTTGGTTCATTGCCGGTCTGGCCCTGTCCGCCGCAACGACCGGCGCGATGGGCCTGACCCAGGATCCCTGGCTCTATGCCGGTCTTCGCCTGCTCGGCGGCGTCGCCAGCGCGGTGGCGTTGCTTTTCGCTTCTGCCCTGGTCCTCGACCGGTTGGCCCAGGCCGGCCGGGGCGGTCTCAGCAGCCTGTATTTCTCAGGAGTTGGAATAGGCGTCGCCGTTTCGGCCGTTCTGGTCGGCGGTCTAGGCCGGCCAAACGATGACGGCGCCGGACTGTGGTTCTGGAGCGCTGCGATCACCGGCCTAGCAGCGGCCGCCGCGTGGGTGCTGATCCCGGGCGAACGGAACCGAGCCGCCCAACCGCCGCCGCCGCGCCAAGAGGGCGAGACGCGCGGGCTGGGCCGGTTGTTCACCGCCTATTTCACCATGGGTTTCGGCTATGTCATCACCGCGACCTTCCTCTCGACCCTGGCGCGGGAGACGCCGTCGCTCGCGGCCTATGAGACGGTCCTGTGGCTTACTGTCGGCCTCGCGGCCGCGCCCAGCGTGTTGTTCTGGAACTGGGTCGCGCGGCTGACCACGGTCTTGCGCGCCTATGCGCTGGCCAGTCTGACCCTGGCGCTTGGCGTCGCGCTGAGCGTCCTGAGCCAAGGTCCCGTGCTGGTCCTGGCCGCCGCCGTGATGCTGGGCGGCACGATCATGGGCCTGACGGCGCTGGCGATGGTCGAGGCGCGCCGGGTGACGCGCGGCGACCCGAGGCGCGCCATCGCGCTTTTGACCGCCGCGTTCGGCGTCGGGCAGATGATCGGCCCCGCCTTCGCCGGATTGCTATTCGAGGCGACCGGCAGCCTGACCGCGCCCTCGCTCTGCGCCTCGGCGCTCTTGGTGCTGGGCGCGGCGCTGACCTGGAAGCCGCTGCCCGAACCCCCATCCCAAACGGCCCCCCTGGACGGGGCGCGCGGCGGCGATTAGATCAGATCGCAACGCAGCCATTCGAACGCAGCCATCCGAAAGAAAAGAGCATGTCCCGAGCCGAGCCCCTGGCCGTCGCCGTCCAGATGGACCCGATCCACGCCATCGATATAGACGGCGACAGCAGTTTCGCGCTGTCGCTCGAGGCGCAGAAACGCGGCTATGCGCTCTATCACTATCTGCCGCGCGATCTCAGCTTCCGGAACGGCGTGGCGACGGCGCGCGCCCGCGAGATGACCCTGCAGCGCAAGAAGGGCGACCATTTCACCCTCGGCGACGAGCAGATCGTCGACCTGACCGAATTCGACGTGATCCTGATGCGGCAGGACCCGCCTTTTGACATGAGCTACATCACCGCGACGCATATCCTGGAGCATGTGCACCCGAAGACGCTGGTGGTGAACGATCCTGTGAATGTCCGGAACGCCCCGGAAAAGCTGCTGGTCACGCATTTCCCCGAGCTGATGCCGCCGACCCTGATCACCTCGAACCGCGACGATATCCTGGCCTTTCGCGCCGAGTATCAGGACATCATCGTCAAGCCGCTCTATGGCAATGGCGGCGCAGGCGTGTTCCACCTAACGCCGGGCGACGAGAATCTGAACTCGCTCTTGGAGCTGTTCACCGAGCTCTATCGCGAACCGATCATCGCCCAGGCCTATCTGCCGGAGGTCCGGCAGGGCGACAAACGCGTGATCCTGATCGACGGCGAGGCGGCGGCGGCGATCAACCGCGTCCCGCCGGAAGGCGAGTCCCGCTCGAACATGCATGTCGGCGGCCGCGCCGAGAAAGCGGAACTGACGGATCGCGACCGCGAAATCTGCGAGGCCATTGGCCCGACGCTCAAAGAACAGGGCCTGATCTTCGTCGGCATCGATGTGATCGGCGACTATCTGACCGAAATCAACGTAACCAGCCCGACCGGCATCCAAGAGGTCAACCGATTCGACGGCGGCGCCCTCGAAGCCGACATCTGGGACGCAATCGAAGCGCGGCTTTGACCTAGCCCAAACGCGGCTTTTCCACCCCCGCCATTTCGCAGGCGTAGTCGGCGAGGCCTGAGAAATCCTTGGCTCCCCAGCCGGCGGCGCGCGCGCTATTCAACGCTTCGCGGGCGGCGGCGGCGACGGGCATGGGCGCGCGAAGCCGCTGCGCGGATTCGACGATCAGGCTGAGATCCTTATGCGCCAGATCGATTTGGAAGCCAGGCTCGATATCGCCTTGGAAGACCTTGGTCGCGTAATTCATCTTGAGCTGGCCGTTGGTCGCCGACGTGCCGTGAATCACTTCAAGCGTCTTTTCCAGATCGAGCCCGAAGGCCTGGGTCAGGGCCATCGCTTCGGCGTTCATCCAGCAGGAGGTGATGGCCAGATAGTTGTTCACCAGCTTCGCCCGCGTGCCCGCGCCGGGGCCGCCGCAATGCAGGATGGTCGTCCCCATCGCCTCCAGCATCGGCTTGACCCGCTCGAAATCACCGTCTTCGGCCCCGACCATGAACAGGCTCTCGCCTGCATCCGCATGGCTGGCCAGCCGCCCGATCGGCGCGTCGACGAAAGCGACGCCTTTCGACTTACAGGCGGCGGCGATCCTGTCGGTCACATCGGGCAAGATCGTCGAGAGATCCATGAGCAGCGAACCGGGCGCCATCGCCTCGAGCATCCCGCCTGGCCCCAGCACCACCGCGTCGACCTCCGCCGGTCCGGGCAGCACAGTGATCGCGACCTCAGACCCGGACGCAGCTTCCGCCGGCGATCCAGCCTGAGCGCACTCGTTGAACGCGGTGAAGGGCTGCATCTGGTCGGCCCGCGTGTCGAAGACCGACAGCGCGAAGCCGCGCCGCGCCATGTTCAGCGCCATCGATTGGCCCATCCGTCCCAAGCCGACAAATCCGGTGCGTGTGTTTTCTGTCATGGCGTTCTCCCTTGATCGCGCTCTGCGGCCCTTACGACGCTTTTACCGCCGTTCGCACGCCCACCCAAGCGTGCGATCACAAACAATGGGAGTTTCCGCTGGCGTCTTCTGACGCGAACATTCTAGATTGACTTCTCGTCAACCGAGCATTGGATTTCCGGAGCATGGTCGCCCACGTCGCTACGGTCGCTTTTCACGGCGTCGAGACACGGCCGGTCGATGTTCAGGTGCAATTGGCCGGCGGCCTGCCCGCCTTTACCATTGTCGGCCTGCCGGACAAGGCGGTCGCCGAAAGCCGCGAGCGGGTGCGCGCCGCCCTGGCCGCGATCGGCCTGGCCCTGCCGCCGCAACGGATCACCGTCAATCTCAGCCCCGCCGACCAGCAGAAGGAAGGCAGCCATTACGACCTGCCGATCGCGCTGGGCCTGATGAGCGCGATGGAGGTTCTGCCGTCCGACGCGCTGGACGAGTATGTCGTACTCGGCGAGTTGGGTCTGGACGCGCGTCTCGCGCCGGTCGCGGGCGTGCTGCCCGCCGCAATGGCGGCGCTGGAAGCGGATAAGGGGCTGATCTGCCCAGCCGCCTGCGGCTCGGAAGCGGTCTGGGCCGGCGATATCGAGGTCCTGGCCCCGCGCGAATTGATGGAACTGGCCAATCACTTCAAGGGCCGTTTCGCGCTCGCCCGGCCCAAAAGCAAACTGGCCGAACCCGGACCGGCGCCGCCGGACATGGCGGATATCAAGGGCCAGGAAGGGGCGAAGCGCGCTCTGGAGATCGCGGCGGCCGGCGGCCACAATGTCCTGATGATCGGACCGCCCGGCGCCGGCAAAAGCATGCTGGCGGCGCGCCTGCCAGGACTGCTGCCGCCGCTGAGCCCCGCCGAGGCGCTAGAGACCTCGATGATCCAGAGCGTCGCCGGCCTGTTGCACGAGACCGGCCTGCCGCGGCATCCGCCTTTCCGCGACCCGCATCATACGATCAGCACGCCGGCGCTGATCGGCGGGGGCCAGCGCGCCAATCCGGGCGAGGTCAGCCTGGCGCATAATGGCGTGCTGTTTCTGGACGAGTTGCCGGAATTCCCACGCGCCGCGCTCGAATCGCTGCGCCAGCCGCTTGAGACCGGCAAGGCGGTGATCGCTCGCGCCAACGCCCATGTCGCCTATCCGGCTCGGTTCCAATTGGTCTCGGCGATGAACCCCTGCCGCTGCGGCCATCTCGGCGATCCGGACGCGGATTGCGGGCGGGCGCCGAAATGCGCGCTCGACTATCAGGCGAAGATATCCGGCCCGCTGTTCGACAGGATCGACCTGCATATCGATGTCGCCGCTGTGAACCCTTTGGACCTGTCGGCCCCTGCCCCGACGGAAGGCTCGGCCGAGATCGCTGCGCGGGTGGCGCAGGCGCGGGCGATTCAATCCCAACGGTTTGAAAAGAAAGAAGTCGGCGCAGCGGTCCGTCTGAACGCCCATGCGGACGGCGCGTTGCTGGAGGAAATCGCTGCGCCAGACGAAGCCGGTCGGTCCCTGCTGGTCGAGGCGGCGGAGAAAATGCGCCTCACCGCGCGCGGCTTTCACCGCGTCTTGCGGGTCGCCCGCACCATCGCCGATCTCGCCGGATCGGCTGGCGTGGGCCGGGTGCATATCGCTGAAGCCCTCTCGTACCGACGCATTCGGCCGTCGGCCTGACCCAAGCCGACCCATATCGATCCTTAGGGTGAGCAATCCACACATGCGACGCCCGTCTATTGACTTTGGCGCACAAAACAGCCACATCCTCGCCTACTGATTATCTCGCGATGGCGCGAACCGCCCGAACGGGCGTTTGTCCGGGATCACCGTAGAAAAATTCGAGACGCTCCGGCACGCGCCCGGATCGCTCGCAACGGCGCCGCCCGGACGGACCCGCCCCTTGACAGACCGGGGGCCGCTCATTTTGAACGCGCCATAAAGGACACACAGTGACGACTTTCGAGCAGCTTGGCCTGGCCAAGCGTGTTTTGCGCGCCCTGGCCGATCGCGGCTATGACACGCCGACGCAAATCCAATCCGCCGCGATTCCCAGCCTACTGCAGGGCCGCGACATGCTGGGCGTCGCCCAGACCGGCACCGGCAAAACGGCGGCTTTCGCGTTGCCCATGGTGCATGCGCTTTGTCAGGACCGGGTGCGAAAAGGCTTCCGCCGCCCGCGCGGTCTGGTCCTAGCCCCGACCCGGGAACTGGCCAGCCAGATCGCCGACGAAATTCGCGCCTTCAGCCGCTACACCGATCTGAAACACACGGTCATTTTCGGCGGCGTCAATCAGGGCCGGCAGGTCGCGGACTTGCGGCGCGGCGTCGATATTGTGATCGCCACGCCGGGACGGCTGATGGATTTGATGAATCAAGGCCAAGTCTCGCTGCAGGACATCAAGCACGCTGTTCTGGACGAGGCCGACCGCATGCTCGATATGGGATTCGTCCATGACATGCGGCGGATCCTGGGCGAGACGCCGACGGCGCGCCAGACGATGCTGTTCTCGGCGACCCTGTCCAAGGAAGTCGGCGCGCTGGTTTCGGATTTCCTGAACGAGCCGGAAAGAATCTCCGTCGCGCCGCAAGCGACGCCGATCGACCGCATTGAGCAGGCCGTGCACCATCTGGAGACCAAGGCGAAGACCGACCTTCTGATCGAGCTGTCAACGGCGGAAGCGGTCACGCGCGCCATCGTCTTTGTCCGCACCAAGCACCGCGCGGACCGGCTTGCGAAACGGCTGGACAAAGCCGGTATCGGCGCCGAAGCGCTGCATGGCGACAAGAGCCAGGGCGCAAGGCAGCGCGCGCTCAAAAGCTTCCGCGACGGCAAGGCGCGGGTGATGATCGCCACCGATATCGCCGCGCGCGGCATCGATGTCGACAATGTCAGCCATGTCTTCAATTTCGAACTGCCGAATGAGGCGGAGACCTATGTTCATCGGATCGGCCGCACCGCGCGCGCCGGCGCCGAGGGGCAGGCGGTCTCTTTCTGCGATCCGACCGAACGCGGCTATCTGCGCGCGATCGAGAAACTGATCCGGATGAAACTGACGGTGGTCGGCGCGGAACCCGCCGGCCCCGCCCGCGAGCCGAAACCGCGCCGTGGACAGAAATCCAGCGCCCCCCGGCCTCGGCGCCGGCAGACCTCTGTCCCTGCGGAGAGCCGGGACTCACGGATCGCGCGGTTGAATCACGGTTTCGCTGACGAAACGCCGGAAGTGCGGGAAGCGGCCGCGACCGAACCAAAGCGCGAAGCCGCCGAACCGGTTCAAGACGGCGCGAAACCACGCCGCAGGCCCGCACGCGGCCACGCCGGAAAGAATGCGCCGAAGCCGCATCGCAAGGGCCGAAACGGCGCCGGATCGGCAACCGCGAAAGGCGGGAAAAAAGGCCGGAAGAACAATCAGGCTCGAGACCATCGCAACAGGCGGGGCGCGGCGTAACCGCCGCTCCAGCTTGCCTTTCAGGCCGCGCGCGGTAATTCTGCAGCTCTCATCGTGAAGCCGCCGCCGCAGGCCGCGCCCCCTTTCAGCCCTCCCTTTTTCAACACCAGTCAGAGTTCGCGCCCATGACAGAAGCGCCCCACGCCCGCTACGACCTTGTCGGCATCGGCAACGCCTTGGTCGATGTGGTCGTCGATATCGAGGATTCCTTCCTGGCGGCGAACGATCTGCCGCGCGGCAGCATGAATCTGGTCGACGCCGAGCAATCCGACGCGCTTTATGACCGCCTGCCGCCGGCGATCGAGACCTCCGGCGGGTCCTGCGGCAATACGATGTTCGGCTTCTCGGCGCTCGGCGGCAGAGGCGCCTATCTCGGCAAAGTGCGCGACGACGCGTTCGGTAAGGTCTTCGCCCACGACATGAAGGCGATCGGCGTCGATTGCCCTGTCACGCCGGCGCCAACGGGTCCCGCGACAGGGCGCTGCCTTGTGATGGTCAGCCCCGATGCGCAGCGCACCATGGCGACCTATTTGGGCACAGCCGTCGATCTCGGCCCCGACGACGTTCCGGAGGAGACCATCGCGGCGTCCAAGCTTCTCTATATGGAAGGCTATCTGTTCGACCCGGAAGCGGCCAAACGCGCCTTCGTGAAGGCGGCTGACATCGCGCACGCGGCGGGGCGTAAGGTCTCGCTGAGCCTCTCGGACCCGTTCTGCGTCGATCGCCACCGCGAGGCCTTCCTCACACTGGTTGAGGATCATATCGATATCCTCTTCGCCAATGAGGAAGAGATCACCTCGCTCTACCAGGTCGGTGATTTCGACGCAGCGATGGAACGGGTGCGCGGCCATTGCGAGATCGCTTGCCTGACCCGAAGCGCGCGCGGTTCGCTGATCCTATCCGGCGAGCAGGTGATTGAGATCGACCCGGTCCCGGTCGGCGACAAGCTGACCGACACGACCGGCGCCGGCGACCAATACGCCGCCGGCTTCCTCTATGGCTATACACACGGATTCGATCTCGAAACAGCCGGCAAAATGGCCTCGATCGCCGGGGCGGAGGTTGTCTGCCATTACGGCGCACGGCCGCGCGCTGATGTACGCAGCATTATACGGGAAAAACTGCATATTAGTGAGTTCTGACCGAAGCGCGAAAGGGTCGCGGCATGCGAAATGCGGAAAATAGAACGCGCGTTTTATCTTCTGGCGCACACCGCCCTACAATGCTTATGGTCGCTGGCTTCGGCGACGATGCAAGCATGTTCGCGCCTGTTCTCAACACCGAATTAGCGGAGAAATTTCACCTTCTCCCTCTTAATCTGCCCGGCTTCGGCGCGCCCCCGCTACCAGCGCCGACGACGCTTGAACAACTGGCGGATGTCGTTGCGAACGCAGCGCGCGAGTACGACGCCGAACTAATCATGGCGCACTCTGTAGCGTCCATAACCGCCTCGCTTGCTGCACGACGGAATGACTGCCCTATCCGGACAATTGTCTCACTCGAAGGCAATATCACAGCCGAGGACGCCTATTTCTCGGGCGCGGCAGCCGACTATGATGGACCGGAGGCCTTTCGCGTGGCCTTCCTTGCCCGCCTCGACGTCATGGCGGTAAAGTCCCCAATCATCCGCCGCTATCGAAACGTCGTGTCTCACGCCGACCCCAGAACGTTATGGGAATTAGGCTGTGACGCACGCGCCTTCTCGAATTCGAAAAGGCCGGGTGAAGTGCTACGTGCGGCGGCGGAGGTTCTCTACCTCTACAATCCAGACAATTGCCCACAAGAGACATTGGACTGGCTGTCACACAACCCTATTCGCCGCGCCGTGCTGACAAATGCGTCGCACTGGGCGAGCGTCGATCAGCCCCATCTGTTGAGCGACAGAATTCTAGCGGCTTTCCTTGCGGGCGGAAGCCGTTCGGAGTAGAAGCCGCGCACAAGACGGGCGGCGAAGAAAGCCCGCCAACGCAACACCCTGTTCACTCAATCGCCCGCCGGCGCGCCGGGGCCGGGCCTGGATAAGACCGATGCAGCTGCGCAATCTGGCGATCATCGCCCATGTCGATCACGGCAAGACCACCCTGGTCGACGAGCTTCTAAAACAATCGGGCGCGGTGCGCCAGAACCAGGCGGTCGACGAGCGCGCCATGGATTCCGGCGATCTCGAGCGCGAGCGCGGCATCACCATCCTGGCGAAATGCACCAGCGTCGAGTGGAACGGCGTGCGGCTGAACATTGTCGACACGCCCGGCCACGCGGATTTCGGCGGCGAGGTTGAACGCATCCTCAGCATGGTCGATGGCGTCGTGCTGCTGGTCGACGCGGCCGAGGGCCCGATGCCGCAGACCAAATTCGTCACCATGAAGGCGCTGGCCTTGGGCCTGCGGCCGATCCTGCTGGTCAACAAGGTCGATAAGCCGGATTCGCGCCCCGATTGGGTCGTCGATCAGGTCTTCGACCTGTTCGTCGCGCTGGGCGCGTCTGACGAACAGTTGGACTTCCCGATCCTCTACGCCTCGGCGAAGCAGGGATGGGCCGCCGACGATCTCGACGCGCCGCGCGAGACGATGGAGCCGCTTTTCTCCAAAGTCGTCGATCATGTCCCCGCGCCCGAGGCCGATCCGGACGGACCTTTCACCATGCTGGCGACGACGCTCGAGACCGATCCGTTCCTGGGCCGGATCCTGACCGGGCGGATCTATGCCGGACGCGTGAAGGTCAACGACACGGTCAAGGCGATCGGGCGCGACGGCGCGACGATCGAACAGGTGCGCCTAACCAAACTGCTCTCCTTCCGCGGCCTGAAACGCGAGCCGATCGACAGCGCCGAGGCGGGCGATGTGATCGCCGTGGCCGGGCTGCAGACGGCGACCGTCGCCGACACGATCTGCGCGCCGTCCGTCAGCGCGCCGCTCGAATCGCGGCCGATCAGCCCGCCAACCATGTCGATGACGGTGGCGGTGAATGACGGGCCGCTGGCCGGGCGCAATGGCGGCGACAAGCTGACGGGCCGGATGATCGGCGACCGGCTGCTACGCGAGGCGGAAGGCAATGTCGCCATCAAGATCACCGAATCCGCCGACAAGGACGCGTTCGAAGTCGCGGGCCGGGGCGAATTGCAATTGGGCGTGTTGCTCGAGACCATGCGCCGGGAAGGGTTCGAACTGACCGTCGGCCCGCCGCGCGTGCTGTTCAAGGAAGGCGAAGGCGGCCAGCGGCTGGAGCCGATGGAAGAAGTCCAAGTCGATGTCGATGACGACTATTCCGGCGTCGTGGTCGAGAAGCTGGCGCAGCGCAAGGCGGAGATGAAGGACATGCGCCCGTCCGGCGGCGGCAAGACGCGGATCGTCTTCGACATGCCCTCGCGCGGGTTGATCGGCTATCAGAGCGAGTTTCTCGGCGATACGCGCGGCACCGGCATCCTGTCGCGCATGTTCACCGGCTATGGTCCCTATAAGGGCCCGATGCCAGGCCGCCGCGCCGGCGCGCTCATCTCCGGCGAGCAAGGCAAGGCGGTCGCCTATGCGCTGTTCAATCTGGAGGAGCGCGGCCCGATCTTCATCGAGGCCGGCGACGAGGTCTATCAGGGCATGATCATCGGCGAGCATAACAAGGGCCAGGACCTGGAAGTGAACCCGCTGAAAGGCAAACAGCTCACCAACTTCCGCGCGTCCGGCAAGGACGAGGCGGTGAAACTGACCACGCCGCGCAAGATGACGCTCGAACAGGCCATCGCCTATATCGAGGAAGACGAACGCGTCGAAGTCAGCCCCAATGTCATCCGCCTGCGCAAAGCCATCCTCGACCCGCACGAACGCAAACGCGACAGCCGGAAACGCGCGGCGCTCGAGGAAGGCGCGGCGTAGGGCGAATATGACCTAAGTGAATCGGCTTCACACAGCCCGATCACCATTCGCCTTCGGCAACTTGATCCTCCTTTATCTTCACGCTCGACGATTCTTTTTCGCTCCAGTAGCGTTGATTGTGTTTTTCGCGAATCGCTTCTGAACTAGAACGGATTGCGTGAAGGGCCCAAGAACACGAGCCATGCAATGTTGCTTAACGGTCAGCTCATAAATACCTATTCGGGTAGGAAATACAGTAGTCTCTACGACAAAACCCTGTCGGCAATACCCCGACAAGTTTCTTGCTCAAACTCGACAAACAGGCGCCGAAGCGTGAAAGCGTGTCTGAACAACTTGAGCCGTGGTCTCATCATCGCCATCCTTTGCTTGGCGACTTCACAAGTATTGGCGGAGGATCGATTTGGCGCCAATGCGTCCAAATACGGCATAAAAAACCTGACTGGACTCGATGATATCGTCTATTTCGAGAACGGCGTTGTTCCAGTCTGGAGAGATCCGATCAGGCCCTACACTCTGCGACTTGACGCCAGCAAAGATACTGAACGACTTTTACAAAACCTTGAACGAAGCCTTAAGGTTTTCTATTCCGAACTAGGGGTCCCCACTGAGGAATACGATGGAACGTCGAACTTCCTAGTCCTTGCAGCGTCTCGAGGAACACAAAAGGTTGTTGATATTTTCAATGAATACTATCGACGCATGGCTAATTCATTTGGCGGTGAACCGCTAACCGAGGATGTAGTTGCAAGTAGAAGCAGTGAGAAGATTTGCATTGGTGTGACGTTCTTAAACTCTGATAGAGATCAGATCATTGGTGCTGTTCTTCTGATAACAGGAGAATATGAAGCGCCAGTCGATGAGGCTGTTTGCATAGGAACCAGCTTAGCTGGTGCTATTGGTATCCAAGTAGAAACAACCGTTGAAAACGAAAACCAATTGGAAACAGCCAGGGTGTTTTTCGCTCCGAGCCCTACACCTGAAGGCTACGAAGTCTTTGAGATTCCATACGAACTTAAAGCCATCTTTCATGAAGCGTATAAAGGGTATCGGGCACCTGTTCGTCTCGTTGATGTTCTCGAGAACCTTACAAAAGAAGACGATTTCTTTCGCTTGATGTTAACTGCAATGAGGAAAACTGATTCGCTGCAACACGAGCAATAATGAGCCGTCGATTGATATAGGCTGAATTGAGGGATAACACTAATTCAGTGTTGGGACGCCTTCACCCAAACTGCGATCTAGATAAAGGTGACGAGAAGTCAGACTCCCAAAAAACAGTTTTTATAAGCGCGGCCTTGTGCCCAGCATTGACACCACCTACGGAACTTCCCGCCCGGCGCTGGCTTGCCAGATTGAGAACCATTGCTGGCGGGTGAGCGTGATGCGCTCGGCGGCGATCATCGAACGCAGGCGATCCATCTTCATGCTGCCCAGGATCGGCAGAGGCTTGCTCGGATGGCGCAGGATGAAGGCCAGCGCCAGTTGGACGATTGTCTCGGCGCCGGTTTCTTCGAGCATTCCCTCCATCACATCGCGCACGGCTTTGTGGCGCTCCGACGTTCCGGTCAGCAGATCGGCGCCGGCCAGGGGCGACCAGATCATCGGCCGCATCCGGTGCTGCTGCAGATAGTCCAACGTCCCGTCATGCAGCGGGTCGAGATGCAGCGCCGACAGTTCGATCTGATTGGTGACCAGCGGAGAATCGAGACGCGATTGCAGCAAAGCCATCTGGCTCGGTGTGAAATTCGAAACGCCGATATGGCCGACCTTGCCGGCCGCCCGCACGGCGCTCAGCGCGCCGGCCGTCTCGTCCGCATCCATCAGCGGGTCCGGCCGGTGCAGCAGCAGCAGATCGATATAATCGACCGATAGATTGGCGAGCGACCGGTCGACCGAGGCGAGAATATGGTCGCGGCTGGTGTCATAGTGTTTCACAAGATGATCCGGCCGGTTCGGCGAGATCAGCGCGATATCGGTCTTGGTCACGATCTGAATCGCGTCGCGTAGAGAAGGACGCGCCTTGATCGCCGCGCCGAACAAGGCCTCGCAGGTATAGCCGCCATAGATGTCGGCGTGATCGATGCTTGTGACGCCGAGCGTGACCAGCTCCTCGATCACCGATGCGACGGCGCCGGGATCATTGGCGTAGTCCGCTTCGGCCAGACGCCAAGCGCCCCAGACGAAACGCGACAGGGCGGGCCCGTCGGGATGGATCGGCGCGAAGGCGAGGTCAGGAGCAGTCATGTCGGAAGGGTCCTTGGTTAGAATGATGGGAGAGAGAAGCGGCGACAAAGCGCGAGTCCGGCATGCCGGCCCCCGAGTCGGCATCCATTGGACGGAACCATAGGCCCCGGATCAAGTCCGGGGCGACGGGGCACGTGAGCAACCATCACGCCGCCGCCAGCTCTTCGGCGATCGCCCGCGCCGCCGAGGCCGGGTCGGCGGCCTGGGTGATCGGGCGGCCGATGACCAGCCAGTCGGCGCCGGCCTGGACCGCCTCAACCGGCGTCATGATGCGTTTCTGATCGCCTCGGTCGGCGCCCGCCGGCCGGACGCCTGGCGTGATCAGGCGGAAGTCGGGGCCGCAGGCCGCGCGGATGCGTGTGATCTCATGCGGCGAGCAGACGACGCCGTCCATGCCCGACTGTTGCGCCAGTTCAGCGAGTCGCACAGCCTGATCGGCGGTGGGGCCGGCCTGACCCACGGCGGACAAATCCTCATCATCCAGGCTGGTCAGGACGGTCACGGCGATCATGATCGGGCGGGCGACGCCAAGCGGCTCGGCGGCGAAATGGGCCGCATCCATGGCCGCCTTCATCATCGCCGCCCCGCCGGACGCATGCACATTCAAGATCATCGGACCCAGCGCGACCGCAGCCCGCACCGCGCCCGCCACCGTGTTCGGAATATCGTGATATTTCAGATCGAGGAAAAAGGGTTGGGTCGCCGTCGGCGCCCCGCGCGGTGTTTCCGCGAGCCCGGCGCGGGCGACCCGCCGCACGCCCTCCGGCCCGTTATGATTGAAGAATTCGAGCCCCAACTTGACCCCGCCCACAATCCCGGTGAGCGACCGGCTGAGCGCGACGGCGTGCCCGACATCCGGCGTGTCGAGCGCGACCAGGATTCGCTGCGCAGTCGTGTTCGGCCGCGGATGCGCCACCAGACCTCCCCCGGTCCACGCGACCCTAGGCCGCTTTCGATCCCGTATCGCCGGAGACGGTCAGCGCCTTAGATTGGCGTTCCAGGTCGCTGAGTTGCGTGCGGGTTTCCTCAAGTTCGCGGCCCGTCGCCTCGGCGTCGCGATGGGCCTCGTCCGCCTCGCGCTGGGCCGCGTAGGCGCTGCGTTCCGCCTGACGCGCGCGTCCCCTTGTGCGGCCGGCCGCGAACCAGCTCGATAGGCCGCCGAGGACGAAGCCGAGCAGGAAGGGGATGAAGACGATCAGATAGACCGGCGCGCTCAATTCGAACGGCGTCGGCCAGAGCGCCAATGTGACGCTTCCCGGATTCGAGACGGCGAAAGAGGCCGCGACGATGGCGAGCGCGAGTGTGACGATCCAGGAAATCAGACGCATGGCGGTCCCGATTGGAAGTCAGAGAAACGGTCGCTCAGAGTATGGACCGGGTCGCGCGGCGGGATCAATCCGTCGCCTGGCTTTGAGCCGAGCCCTTGGCTTCCGCCTTCGCCTGGGCGCGTTTCCGCGCGGCGCCGGACTCCCGGTCGCTGACGCCCGTCATGCCGGTGACCCGGCGGACCAGATTGGCCTCATAGTCATGCACGACTCCGTCGGCATAGACGACCTCCCAGAGCATTTCGATCAGTTGCACCTGTTCCTCATGATCGAAATTGGCGACCAACACGCGCAGGAACTGGTGGATATCGACCGCATCGGCGGCGCGCGCCTCGGCATCCTGCATGATCAGGGCGGTCTCTTCCTCGCTCAGCTCGAAACGGGCGCGAACCAGGCGCGCGGTCTCGGCGCGTTCGGTCTCGGCCAGTTCGCCGTCCAGCATGCCGGCCTCCAGCAACAAGGCGGCGGCGGCGATATGCAATTCCTCGGCGGAATGTTTGGCCGCATCGGTCGCGCCCTGCTTTTCGAACAGGAAGCTTTTGATCTTCGAAATCATGATTGCATTCACCCGTCAGTTGTCGCCCATTTTGAGGGCGTCGAGGAAGGCGGATTGCGGGATGTCGACCTTGCCGAACTGGCGCATCCGTTTCTTGCCCTCTTTCTGTTTGTCCAGGAGCTTCCGTTTCCGCGAGACATCGCCGCCATAGCATTTGGCGGTCACATCCTTGCGCAGGGCGCCGATGGTCTCGCGCGCGATCACCTTGCCGCCGATCGCCGCCTGCAACGCAACCTTGAACAATTGACGTGGGATGAGATCCTTGAGGCGCTTGCAGATGGCGCGGCCGCGAAACTCGGATTGCGTCTTGTGCACGATCATCGCCAGCGCATCGACCGGATCGCCATTGACCAGGATCGAGACCTTGACCAGATCGCCCTCGCGATAGCCGTCCATCTCGTAATCGAAACTCGCATAGCCGCGACTGACCGACTTCAACCGGTCATAGAAATCGAACACCACCTCGTTCAGCGGCAGGCGATAGACGACCATGGCGCGCGAGCCGACATAGGTCAGGTCCACCTGTTCGCCGCGCCGTTCGGTGCAGAGCGTCAGGACCGGTCCAAGATACTCGTCCGGCACCAGGATCGTCGCCTTGATCCAAGGCTCCTCCACGGACTCGATGCGGGTCGGATCGGGATAATCGGCCGGATTGTGCAGGTTCAGCACGGCCCCATCCGACAGCGTGATCTTGTAGACCACCGACGGCGCGGTCGAAATCAGCTCCAGATTGAACTCGCGCGCCAGCCGCTCCTGGATGATTTCCAGATGCAGCAGCCCGAGAAAGCCGCAACGGAAGCCGAAGCCCAAAGCGGCGGAGGTCTCCATCTCGAAATGGAAGCTGGAATCGTTCAACGCCAGCTTGCCCATCGCCTCCCGCAGCGCCTCGAACTCGGAACTGTCGACCGGGAACAGGCCGCAGAAAACGACCGGCACCGACGGCTTAAAGCCAGACAAGGGTTCCGCAGCCGGCTTGCGCTCATCGGTCAGCGTATCGCCGACCTTGCAATCGGCGACGGACTTGATCGCGGCGGTGATGAAGCCGACCTCGCCCGGCCCCAGCCTGTCGACCATCAGGCCTTTCGGCGTCAACACGCCGACCCGATCCACTTCGTGAGCGGCGCCGGTCGACATCATGCGGACCTTCTGTCCCTTCTTGAGTTCGCCGTCGCGCACCCGAACCAGCGCGACGACGCCGAGATAAGCGTCATACCAGCTATCGACCAACAGCGCCTTCAATGGTTCCGACGCATCGCCCTTGGGCGGCGGCAGGCGGGTGACAATCGCCTCAAGCAATTCCTCAATCCCATTCCCGGTCTTCGCGGAAACAGGGATCGCGTCGCTGGCGTCGATGCCGATCACTTCCTCGATTTGCGCCTTGACCCTTTCCGGCTCCGACGCCGGCAGGTCGATCTTGTTCAAGACCGGGATGATCTCGTGATCATTGTCGAGCGCCAAATAGACATTGGCGAGGGTTTGCGCCTCGACCCCTTGGCTGGAATCGACGATCAGCAGCGAGCCTTCACAAGCCGACAGGCTGCGCGAGACCTCATAGGAGAAATCGACATGGCCGGGCGTGTCGATCAGGTTCAGCGTGTAGTCGATCCCATCCTGAGCCGTGTAGCGCAGGCGTACGGTCTGGGCCTTGATCGTGATGCCGCGTTCGCGCTCGATATCCATGGAATCGAGCACCTGCTCCTTCATCTCGCGCTGGCTCAGCCCGCCGCAAGTCTGGATCAACCGGTCGGCCAGGGTGGACTTGCCGTGATCGATATGCGCGATGATGGAAAAGTTCCGAATGGTGCTGAGATCGGTCATTAAGGCTCTTTGCGGATCGTGAAACCCTTCGCCGCGCCGGGGTTGGCCGGTCAAGGCGGCGCACCATAAGGTTCGGGACCCGCCCCATCAATCGGGCATTTCGCGCAGCGCGATTTCGGTTTGCATTCGCCGTCCGGGGCGCCGATACAGTTCCGCCATGGCTCTGATCGACATCGCGCAGTCCTGGCTGACGAAATTGCCGCCGGAGACAGCGCATGACTGGGCGTTGCGGGGCTTGCGCTGGGGCCCTGCGCTCGGCCTGGCGCCAAAGTCGCCGCCAACGGATGATCCGCGTCTGGCCGTACGCGTGTTGGATCTGGATTTCCCGAACCCGATCGGTCTCGCCGCCGGGTTCGACAAGAACGCCGAGGTCTTCGCGCAGATCCTGTCGCTCGGTTTCGGCTTCACGGAGGTCGGTTCGATCACGCCGAAGCCACAGCCCGGCAACCCCAAGCCAAGGCTGTTCCGCGCCCCGGCGCAGCAGGCGATCATCAACCGGATGGGCTTCAACAATGCCGGCGCCGCAGCGGCCGAGGCGCGCTTGGCGCGGCGCGGCTGGGGGGCGCGGGACCGAGCGATCGGCGTCAATCTGGGCAAGAACAAGACCAGCGCGGACGCGGCGGCGGATTATGCGCTTGGGGCCAAGACCCTGTCGCCGCATGCCGATTATTTGGTCGTCAATGTTTCCTCGCCTAACACACCAGGACTGCGGGCGTTGCAGGACCCGACGGCGCTGACGGCGATCCTGCAGGCGGTCTCGGAGGCCCGACAGGTCAATGGCCGCGGCGTCGCCCCGCCGGTGCTGGTCAAGCTGGCCCCGGACCTGACCGACGACGATATCGCCGAGATCGCCCGGTTCGTCGCCTCAGCGGCCGAAAGCGGGTTGCTGCACGGATTGATCGTCTCAAACACGACTCTGGCGCGGCCGGACGGTCTGGACCCGGCCCAGGCGGCGGAGGCGGGCGGCCTGTCCGGCGCGCCGCTCTTCACCCGCTCAACCGAGGCGTTGCGCGCGCTCTATCGGCGAACCGACGGCGCGCTGCCGATCATTGGCGTCGGCGGTGTGGGCTCCGGGGCCGAGGCCTACGCTAAGATCAGGGCCGGCGCGAGCCTGGTGCAGGTCTATTCCGCCTTCGCCTATCAGGGTCCGACCCTGATCGGGCGGATCAAGTCGGAGCTGGTCGATTTGATGAAGGCGGACGGCCATACACGCATCGCCCAGGCGATCGGCGCCGACGCCTGACCCGGTGATTGGCGGGGCGCCGCCGCCTTGTCCGCCGGTTCCGGCAAGCGTAGGATTTTCAACAGGATAGTGCGGCGCGGCGCCCCGAAGCGACGCCCATAGCAAAGACCGGTGAGCGATGCTTCTGCATGTGAGTCTGATCCTGGCCTATGGCGCGGCCGCCGTCGCCATCGCGCTTTATGCGCCGGAAGACCGGGTCGGCGCGCCGGTCTTGGCGGGCCTCTGCCTGTTCGCCCTCTGTGCGTTGGCGCATGAAATCTTGGCCCGGCGCGCCGCCGACGCCCGCGCCACACGCCACCTCTTGGCGCTGAAACGGGCCTATGATTTCAGCAAGGCCGATCTGGAGAGCGCGCGCACCGAAATGGCGCAGCTCTACCGGATGGTCGAATCCGGCGCGATCCCGCGGCCGGGCAGGCGCGGTCCGGCAGAGCAAAGCACACCTCCGCCCGCGCCCGAACAGGCGGCGCCCGAACCGCTGCAGTCTGAACCGAATTTACGCGACGCCGACCCGGCGCAGAATCCGGCGCAAGACCCAGAGCGGACGCCAGAGCCGACGTCGAAAGGCTCCTTTACCGACTTGAGCGCCGCCCTCGCCGCCGCCGATCGCCAACCGGTCTTGCAAAGAACGGAACGCGCCGCGCCGCCCGCGCCAACCCTCGCGCCGCCCCTACCAGAACCGCGCGCGCGAGAAGCAGCCCCCCAGGAAGCAGCCATGCCGGAACCGCGGCTGCAGGAACCAGAGGCGTTGGCGGGACCCTCTCCGGAAGCCGCAGCGCAGGCGGTGAATGAAGAAGTCACGGTAATGCACGCGCTGCTGGAGAAGCTCTATGCGGACGCGCCCGAAGCCGGCGCGGGCGCCGCGGCAGGGACCGATCCGGACGCGCGTGAGACCGGCGCGGCGCGCGCGCCCGACATGCTGACGGTGGTGCGCGAGGCGCTGCGGGAGAACCGCGTCGATCTCTATGTCCAACCGATCGTCAGTCTGCCGCAGCGTAAACGCCGCTTCTATGAATGCTCGAGCCGGATCCGGAACGAGGTCGGCGATGTCATCGCGCCCGACGTCTATTCGGAGGCCGCCCAAGCAGCGGGGCTATTAACCGCGATCGACAATATGCTGCTGTTCCGCTGCATTCAGCTCCTCAGGAAAGCGCGCGCTCAGGACAGCGCGACGATCTTTTTCTGCAACATTTCGGCGCACACGCTGGCCGATCGGGGGTTCTTGCAGGACTTCATCGGCTATATGGAGCGGCATGCGGAACTGGGTCCGAATTTAGTGCTCGAATTCAGTCAGCACGACCTTGAAGCCGCCTTGCCGGCCATCAGGGAGGATCTGGCTCGGTTGGGAACGCTGGGCTACCGATTTTCGCTGGACGGGGTGCGGGACGCCGCGCTGGATATCGATCTGCTGACGCGCAACCAATTCCAATATGTCAAAGTCGACGCCGATCTGGTGATGCAGAAGCTGGCGAGCGGCGCGGCGGCGGATATCCGGATCTTGAAGCAACAGTTGGACGCGGCGCGCATCGATCTGATCATCGAAGAGATCGAAACCGAGCAGATGCTGATCGAACTCTTGGACTTCAATATCGACTATGGACAAGGCCATCTTTTCGGTGCGCCGCGCCCAAGCAAGAACCCGATCGTCAAACCCCGTTGACACGGACGCTTGCGCCGGACGACCGGCCCCGATAGGTCCTGCGGCCCGTCAACCATCAGCCAAAAGCCGAGGCCTCCATGACCCGACTCATCGCCGGCCTGTCCGAAATCGCCGACGCTTACGACGCCTTCCTGCTCGATCAATGGGGCGTGCTGCATAACGGGGCCATCGCCCATGACGGCGCGGTCGAGGCGGTCCGGCGTCTGGCCGAGGCGGGGAAGAAGACCGTGATCCTATCGAACTCCGGCAAACGGGCCGCCGACTCCTATCGCCGGATGGCGGAGTTGGGGTTCCCGCGCCAGGACTATCTCGACATCGTCACTTCCGGCGAGACGGTGCATCGCTGTTTCATGACGCGTCCCGATCCTTTCTATCGCGCGCTCGGCCGGCGCGTCTTCGTCTTCGCCTGGGACGCGGATCGCGGTATTCTGGAAGAGACGGGACTGGAGGAAGTCGCCTCGGTGCATGAGGCGGACTTCATTCTCTGCGCCGGCACAGACCGTCAGGACCTGGACGCCTATCGGCCGGATCTGCGGGTTGGGATCGACAAGGGGCTGGCCATGATCTGCGCCAATCCGGACCGCGTGGCGGTGCAGCCTGATGGCAACTTGCGGCTTTGCCCCGGCGCGATCGCGGATCTCTATGAGGAGATGGGCGGGACGGTGCGCTGGCACGGCAAACCGACGGCGGAGATCTATCGCGCCTGTGAGGATATCGCCGGCGGATGGGACTCGGCTTTGGGGATCGGCGATTCAATGATCCATGACATTAAGGGGGCGGCCGATTTCGGTCTCGACTCGCTGTTCATCGCCGGCGGCGTCCACAAGGACGAACTGACGGGTCCGCTGTCGCCGGACGCTGTCGCGCGGGTCGGCGCGCCCTATGGCCAGACGCCGGACTTCGCGTCCGCGGCGTTTCGCTGGTAAGACGCGGCGGCTTAGTCCGCCTCGCGGCGCCAGACCGCCGCCAGAACCCCCAACAGCGCGAGCAGAACCAGAATCGGTGGGGCCAGCGAGGTGGTCGACAGGCCGGTAACGACATAGTCATTGTTGGCGCGCAAGCCGATCCAATTCGATCCCGAAGCGACCCGATCGGGCTGGGTCCGGCGGATGGCCGGGGAGCCGTCGGCGCGCCAGAAGACGCCGCCGCCAGAAGCCTCGGCCAAGCGTTGCGGCGCCGCGTCGGAGGCGGTGACGGCGGCGAACTCGACCGGGTTGAGCGCGCCAGCGGCGACGATCGCATCCATCTCGCCGTCCGTCAGGCGATAGACGCCGGCCTCGGTCACCGGCAGCCGGGCGCTAAAGGCGCCGCGGCGGTCGCGCTCGAGACTCAGTTCCACGGTTTCGCCGAGAGGATCGGTCACTTGAACCGGCGCCGCCTGCTCGGCGACGGTGCGGCGGGTCACTTCAAGGACGCCGGCCTGCACCTCGGCTCGCAAATCCTCTTCCTCGAGGTCCGGCTCTTTCATCAGCCAATGGGCGAGACGGCGCAGCAACTCGCGCTGCGGCCCGCCGCCTTCGACCCCGCGCGCCCAGAGCCAGATATGATCGCTCATGAATTGCGCGACGCGACCCTCATTGATCCGATCCAGGATCAGCAAGGGTGAATCATCGACCCCTTCCATCAGCACCTGGCCGCTCAACGGCTCGACCTCGATCTGCCGGAACCATCGACCCCAGCGCGGCTCGCCCGCCTCGCCCAACGGTCCGCCCGGCAAGCCGGCGGTTACCGGGTGGCGTTTGCCGATATCGGTGACGTCGGGCCGATAGCCGCGCGTGATGACGGCGCCCGTCGGCTCGCCCGGCAGGACCCGGCCCAGCGGCGTCCGGAACAGGCTGTAGGGTCCGGCGAAACTGGGTCCCACCGCCTCGAGAAAGGCGCCGCCCTGGTCGATATAATCGACGATATTGGAGAGATAGAGCGAGGGTAGAACACCGCGCCGCCGGAACCGGTCGAACACGACCAGATCGAAATCCTGCAGCTTCACCTCGAACAATTGCCGCGTTGGGAAGGCGATCAGGCTTAACTCATGGATCGGGGTGCCATCCTGCTTTTCCGGCGGGCGCAGAATGGTGAAATGCACCAGATCGACCGACGGGTCGGACTTGAGCAGGTTGCGCCAGGTCCGCTCGCCCGGATGCGGCTCGCCAGAGACCAGCAGCACCCGCAGCCGGTCTCGGACCCCGTTGATCGACAGCACGGCCCGATTGTTCAGCGGGGTCAGCTCGCCGTCCGCGACCGGGGTCTCCAGCTCGACAATGGTCGGACCGCGTCGGCGGATCGGGATCGAGACCGCTGCATCGGCGCCGATCTGCACGCGGGCGGGCCGCAGAAACTCGCCATTCACCCGCACCGTAACACGCGTCGATTCACCTTCCGCCGTCGCATCCTCGACCCGCAGCCGCAGCACCGACTCTTCGCCAACCAAGCCGAAGCCCGGGCTTTCGAGCACGACCAGCCTCCGGTCCTTTTCCTCACGCGCGCCCGTCACGATCGTGTGGATCGGCGCCTGGATCGGACCGCCATTCGCCATCAACGGGTCGGTTTCCTCAGCCTCCGGCGCGCTTTCGTCGAGCGCGGGCAAATCATGCAATTGTCCGTCGGTCACCAGGATCGCGCCGGCGATGCGCCGCGCCGGCGTGTCGGCCAAGACCTCGCGCAACGGCGCCAGCAGACGCGTGCCGTCCGCCGCGTCATCGACGCTGTCATGGGCGACCCGCAACACACGGGTTTCCAGACTGTCGCCAAAGCCAGCCAGCGCGGCCTCAATCTCCGCCGTCGCCGCCTCGGTGGCCGCCGCCCGCTCGCCGAACCGTTGCGACGGGCTCTCATCGACGACGATCACCGCGACGTCTTTCAGCGGCTCCCGCTCTTCCTGGACAGCGGCGGGATTGGCCAGCGCCAGAAGGATCAACGCCGCCGCTGCGGCGCGCAGCCAGGCCCCGGGCGCGCGGGCGATCAGCGCCAACAGGACGGTCACGGCGGCGAGACCCGCCAGCCCCGCCAGCAGCCAAAGCGGCAGCAGCGGATCGAAGGCGATCGCGAAGCCGCTCAACAAGCCTTCTCCGGCCCCGCTCATTGTCCCAGCCTTTCCAGGATCGCCGGGACATGCACCTGATCCGCCTTATAATTGCCGGTCAACGTGTACATCACCAGATTGACGCCGAAACGATAGGCCATCTCCCGTTGGCGTTCGCCGCCGGGCGTCACGGCGAAGCGCGGCCGCCCGACCTCGTCGATCGCCCAGGCCGAGGCCCAATCGGCGCCGCCGACGATCACCCGCGACACACCGTCATTCGAGCGCGACCCTTCGGTCTCGACCCAGACCTCGCCGCCGGCCCAGCGCCCCGGGAAATCCTGCAACAGATAGAAGCTTTTGGTCAGAACATGATCAGGCGGAACCGGCGCCAGCGGTGGAATATCCAAACCCACCGTCAGTCGGCGCAGCGTGCGCGCCGCCCCCCCGCCGACCCCGGCCGACGCCTGATCGCCGGTGTCGAACAGAATCGTGCCGCCGGTCGCCATGAAATCATTCAGTTTCTCGACGGCGACGCTGTTCGGGCGATCCTGACCTTCGCTGATCGGCCAATAGAGCAGCGGGTAGAAATGAATCGGGTCGCGCTCGAGATCGACGCCGATCGGATCGACGGCCTCGACCGCCGTCCGCTGATTGAGCACCGCGGACAGGCCCAACAGGCCCGCGCGGCTGATCTCGTCGAGGCGGCGGTCGCCGGTCCGGACATAGGCGAAGGTCGTGCCGCTGAGCGCCGCCAGGATTTCCGCCTCGGCGGCGGCGCTTTGCGCGGCGGCGTCCCGGTCCAGCGCCGGCGTCAGCAGCAAAGCCGCGACGATCGCCGCCGCACCCTTCGACAGCCCGCCGACACGCAGACGACCGGCCGTCAGCAGGCCGCGCAGCCAGAGCGAGATCACCGCGTCCAGGAGCAGCAGCAGCAAGGCTGCGACCAGCAGCGCCGCCTTCAGATCGACCGCCTCGCCTTGTTCATACCCCGCCACGGCGAAGCCCTGCGGGAACGTTGCGCGCGGCGTCATCTCGAACACCGCGGGCCCGAGATTCAGCGCGCGTTTGATCGCGCCTTGGGCGTACAGGCCCGGCGGATGAGCCGGTCCGACACGAACGGACTCAAGCGCTGCGCCGTCCAGGGAGGCGGCGAAGGGACCCGGCGCGCCCAACACGCCGAACCCATCCATCACACGCTCCGGCGCCAGCCGGTCGTCGGCCGCGTCGAGCCCGATCACGCCGCGGCTCATATCAATGATCCGTTCCAACATTTCGACGAACAGACCGGACAGCGCCAGGTTGGACCAGTCGGCGTTGGCCGTCGTGTGGACCAGGATCAGCCAACCTTCGCCGCGCCGGTCGGCGGTCACGATCGGCGTGCCATCCGATAGGCGGGCCCAGGTCTTGGCATCCAGTTCCGGCGTCGGCTCGGCCAAGACCTGACGCGAGATGCGCACATCCCGACTGGGCGTCAGATCGGCGAACGGGCCGGCCGCGGCGAAGGACCCGATGGTCAGCGGCTCGGACCAAAGCATGGCCCCGCCCAAGACGCGGCCGCCGGCGCGCAGCGGTCCCGGCGTCAGAGGATCGGGCTCGGCCTCGCCCTGCCGCGCCGCCAGGCGCGGGCCGCCGAAGCGCAACAGCACGCCGCCCTGTTCGATCCATTCCAGCAGCCGCGCCTCTTCAGACGGTTCGATCCGGGCGCTGTCAGGCGCAACGATCACCGCTTGCGGAATCGACAGCAGCGTCTCGACAGGCCCTTGGCTCATCTGCCCGATCGGCTCCAAGGCGCGCCGAACGTAGTAGGATTCTGAGAGCAGCGCCGGCCCGACATCCATACTGGCCTCGTCGATCATGCCGACAGGTTTGCGCCGCCAGCGGGCGTCCAGCAGCGCAACGGCCCCGGCGCCCAGAGCGCGTTCGGGCGCGACGCTGGTGATCGCGTTCTGCAACTCGGTCGGCAGGTCGAAATCGAGGCTCGTTTCGGACTCGCCTGCCGGGGCCACCGCTTCGGCGCGACCCAGCGCCCGGCCGTCCTCACCCCGCGCGATAAAGGCGAGCCGCTCCTCCGCCGCCGTCGAAGCGCGGCGTACAACGAAAGACAAGGCGGCGAAATCCTCTCCCGTCGCCGCCAGCGCCACCGGGCTCTGCGACGGGCCCGGCGCCAACAGCCGAACAGGCCCCAGAGCTTGCAGAGCGCTCGCCAGGCCCTCGAAACCGGGATCGTCGAGTCCGTTGAAAGCCCACGCCACATTCGCGGATCCGTTCGCCGGGATCGCCGTGGCCAGCGCGGCGGCGGCTTCCCGATCCGCCGGCCAGGGTTTCGGCTTGAGCGCGCGCAACAGGTCGAGCGCCGTGTCCGGCCGCAAGACGCCGTGATCCGGAACGCCTGACCCGTCTGGCGCCGAGGCGGTCGTGATCAGACGCACGGCGCGGCCCTGCCGGTCCGCCTGCTCGGTCAAGTCGGCCAGCGCCGCGATGCGCGCGTCCCAATCCGCGGCGGCGGACCAATCGTCATCGACCACCAGCACCAGCGGGCCGTCCTGCTGCAACAGCGCGCCTGGATTGAGGATCGGCTGCGACACGGCCAAGATGATCAACGCGGCTGCGAGCAGGCGCAGCAGGACCAGCCACCAGGGCGCCGAGACGGGCGCTTTCTGATCGCTCTCCAAGCCCATGAGGAAACGGATGGCCGGGAAAGCCACAAGCCGCGGGGCCGGCGGCAGCACCCGCAACAGCCACCACAGGGCCGGCAAGGCGGCGAGCCCGAGCAACAGCCAGGGATTAAGGAAGGCGACCGATTGTAGAAGCCCCGCCGTCATCGTGACCCCATGCGCCGGCCGACGGCGCCGCGCCCCCCGGTCGAAGCGGCGGAGAGAGGCCGGTCCCCGCCCTCGAGAATTTCGTAGAGCAGCAGCAACGCATGCTCCGCCGGCTTGTCGGTATGATGCAGCAGGTAGGTCCAACCGGTGCGGCGGCAGATCTCACGCAAGGCGTCGCGGTGCGTCCGCAACGCGCCGTGGTAAGCGCCGCGCAATCCGTCCACCCGATCCAGCAGCGTCTCGCCTTCGCCCTCCATGCCGGAAAACCGGACCCGGCCGCGATAGGGCAGGAATTCCTCGGCCGGGTCGAGCGTCTGGCAGATCACGCCGCGCACGCCGCGCTGGGCATAGGCGGCGACCCGCCGTTGCAAAGCGGCCGGCCGTTCCAGCATATCGCCGATCAGCACCATATGAGAGCGCAGCGGCGGCGCCGACTCCGCCGGCAGACTGTCGCCGGTCCGGGTCTCCAAGAGAAGATCGCTGGCGATCCGGCGCAGCGCCGCACGGCCAAGGCCGGGCTTGCCGCCGCCGCCGAAGAGCCCGACTCGCTCGCCGCCACGCAACAAAAGAGCGGCGAGCGCCGTCGAAATCAGGTCGGCCCGGGCCCGCTTGGTCGGCAGATCCTTGCTGGAGGCGAAATCCATCGACGGCGACGGATCGCGCCACAACCAGACCGTCTGCGCCGCCTCCCACTCGGTCTCGCGCACGAACAGCTCATCCGAGCGCGCGGAGCGGCGCCAATCGACGGCCCGATAGGAATCGGCGTCGTTGAAGGCGCGATATTGCCAAAAGGTCTCGCCATGGCCCGGGCGGCGCCGGCCGTGCAGACCATGCGCCACGGTCATGGCGACGCGCTCGGCATGGACCAGCAACGCCGGCAGCCGCTCGCCCAGATGCTCCGCCTCGGTCTCAACCCCGGTGGCGCGCGCCGCCGCCTCGTGGGACGCCGCGCGTCGCGCCGCCCGGCCAGCGGCCTCATCCGGCGCAGCATCGAGATTGTGGATGTCTATGCCAGGCGGCCCCGGCGGCCCAGACGAGCTTGAGTCATGTGCTTTCAGAGCCGCCATCACCGCGGCCTAACCGAGCCGTTCGGTCAGATCGCCGATCACCTGATCGATTGAGACGCCTTCCGCCCGCGCCGCGAACCCCAACGCCATGCGATGCCGCAACACCGGCGCGGCCAGATCGATCACGTCATCGACCGACGGCGCCAACCGACCGGTCACCAAAGCCCGCGCCCGCGCCGCCAGCATCAAGGCCTGGCTGGCCCGCGGACCCGGGCCCCAGGCGACATAGTCGCGCACCGATTCCAGCTCGCTGGTTTCGGGCCGTCCGTTGCGCACCAGGTTTAGGATCGCGTCGACGACGCTCTCTCCGACCGGCACGCGGCGCACCAAAGCTTGCGCTGCGATCAGCCCCTCGGCCGTGAAAACCGGTTCCGCCGAGTTGGCCAAACTGCCGGTCGTCCGCAGGATCACCTCACGCTCGGCCCCGTGATCGGGATAGTGAATGTCGATCTGCATCAGGAAACGGTCCAACTGCGCCTCGGGCAGCGGATAGGTCCCTTCCTGTTCGATCGGGTTCTGGGTCGCCAGCACATGAAACGGCTTAGGCAAATCGTGATAGTCCCCGGCGATCGAGACCCGCGCCTCCTGCATCGCCTGTAGCAGCGCCGACTGGGTGCGCGGGCTGGCCCGGTTGATCTCGTCGGCCATCAGCAACTGCGTGAAGATCGGCCCTTGGATGAAACGAAAGGCGCGCGCCCCGTCGGCCCCCTCTTCCAGCACTTCCGAGCCTAGGATATCGGCCGGCATCAGGTCGGGCGTGAACTGAACCCGTTTCTCGTCCAGCCCCATGACCTTGCCGAGGGTCTCGACCAGAAGGGTCTTGCCGAGCCCCGGTACGCCGACCAGAACCGCGTGTCCGCCAGCCAGCAGCGTGATCAGCGCGTTTTCGATCACCAACTGTTGGCCGTAAATGACGCGCTCGATCTGCTCGCGCGCGCGGGTTAGGTCATCCACGACCCCCTGGATGTCGGACGCCAAGTCAGACGGGTCCTCCGACGTCGCTGCGGCGCGCGCGGCCTGGGCTGTGTTCTCCGATCCGGACATTCACTGGCTCCCAATTTCCGCGCGGTTCTCTCGCGCTCTGGAATTTCTCCTCAAGGTACTACGTATGTAAGGAGAGAATTGGACGATATCACGGCCCCGATCCGCCTGCGGACGGCCCGCATGCGGCCGGCGGTCGACGCTACATATGTGAGGATGAGTGCGGGACCATGCCGACGCAAGCCGAATCCCAGAGGCGTCTCGCCGATTTGATCGCGTCGGGCGGCGTGTTGGAAGGCTTTCCCTGGCCTGAAGCCACACGGGAATACGGCATCGCCATTCGGCGCGACGGCGTCTGGACCCATTGGGGCGATCCGATCGAGCGGCGCTCTCTGGTGCGCCTATTCGCCACAGTCCTACAGCGCGACGGGGACGGGACTTATTGGTTGGTCACCCCAGGCGAGCGCGGCGTCATCGCGGTCGAGGACGCGCCCTTCATCGCCGTTGAGGCGCGGCGCGCGGTGCGGGCGGACGGGCCGGTCCTGTCCTTTCGCACCAATCTCGATCACTGGGTGACGGCCGACGCCGAGCATCCGATCTGGGTCACGCTGGACGCCGAGAACGGCGCGCCGACCCCCTATATCCGGTTCCGCGACGGGCTGGCGGCGCGACTGGCGCGGCCGGTCTATTACGAGCTGGCGGATTGGGCCGTGGAACGGATGGTCGAGGGCGTCCCGACGCTCGGCGTCGAAAGCAGCGGGTGTTTCTTCGCGCTGGAGGGCGCTGCGGCATGAGCGGCGGGCGGCTCAACCATCCGGACGCGCCGCATCGACGCGACTGGAGCCGAGGCCAGATCGCGGCGCGGCTGACGCACCGCGTGGTCACTGCGCGGCGCGGCGACGACGACCTCAATCCGGGCATGATTCCGGACCCGCCGCCCCGGCTGACGCCGGCGGCGGTTCTGGTCGGCCTGGTTGAGCGCGCGGACGGATTTCATGTCCTGCTGACGCAGCGCACCGCGCATCTGCGCACCCATGCCGGGCAAATCAGTTTCCCGGGCGGCAAGGTCGAGGACGTGGATTCATCGCCCGTCGAAGCGGCGTTGCGCGAGACCTATGAAGAAGTCGGCCTGCCCGACAGTAAGATCGACGTTGTCGGCGCGCTGGACCCCTACGTCACCAGAACCGGCTTCCGGATCACCCCGGTGGTCGGATTTATCACGCCGCCCTTCGATATCCGGCCCGACGCCTATGAGGTGGCTGAGGTGTTCGAAACCCCGCTGACCCATTTCATGACGCCGGGCGTCCGGCGGCGCCATTCGCGCGACCATGAGGGGCGCAAGCGGTATTTCTATGCCATGCCTTACAAGGACTACTATATATGGGGCGCAACGGCGGGCATGCTGGTGAATCTGGTCGATATGCTGATCGAGAAAAGCGACGCAGGCTGACGCGGCGCGCCGCCCCGAAACCGAACACACGAAACGGGTCGCAAGCCGACCGCCTGGAGACCGAAGAGTGCTGCGAAAATTCCTGATTATCGGCCTGCCGTTTTTGGCCCCGACGATCGGCTATATCCTCTACGCCTACTACACGCGCAAGAATCGCGAAGACATCGCCGACGGCAAAGCGCTGCCGCCTTGGCGCACTTGGCCTTGGACGAACCTGATCGGCGGCGGCGCTCTGTTTGCGATCATCGGGCTGATGGGCCTCGCCTATTTCGGCGACGGCGGCGACCGGGAAAGCGACTACGCCCCGGCGCGGCTGGAGGACGGGCGGATCGTGCCGGGCGGGTTCCAAGACGCGCCAAAGGCCGACTGAGGGCGGCCGAAGGCGGGGGCTCGACGGATGAAACTCGCGCGCGCGCCGGCGATGCAGGACGCGAACACGACGCGGATCATCCACGCCGTCGGGGCCGGCGGCGAGGACGAGGTCCGGTTCGTCGGCGGCTGCGTGCGCGACGCCCTGCTGCGGCGGCCGATCAAGGACATCGATCTCGGGACGACGGCGTTGCCGGAAACCGTGATCGCGCGCGCCGAAGCCGACGGGTTGAAGGCCGTGCCGACCGGTATCGAGCACGGCACCGTCACGGTGATCAGCAACCATATCCCGGTCGAGGTCACCACCTTACGGCGCGATGTCGAAACGGACGGACGGCGGGCCGTGGTCGCCTTCACGACCGACTGGCGCGAAGACGCGCTGCGCCGCGACCTGACGATGAATGCGCTGAGCCTGTCGCCGGACGGCGTGTTGCACGATTATTTCGGCGGCGTGGCGGACGCAGAGGCGGGGCGGGTGCGCTTCGTCGGCGTAGCGGAGGAACGGATTCGGGAGGATGTGCTGCGCATCCTGCGATTCTTCCGATTCCACGCCCATTACGGCCGCACCGATCCGGACGCGGAAGGCCTGGCGGCCTGTAAGGACTTGGCGCATCTGATCCCAACCCTGTCGGCGGAGCGCGTGCACCAGGAGACGCTGCGCCTGCTCGAGGCGCCGGACCCGACGCCGACCCTCGAGTTGGCGAGCCGGATCGGGGTCTGGCGCCGGATCGGCGTCGGCGAGGCGGCCCTCGACAAATTCCGCCGGTTTCTGGCGCTCGATATTCCGATTACGCGCGACCCTTTGCTCAGGTTGGCCTGTCTGATCGACGGCGCGGTCGCGCCGGGCGCCCTGGCGACGAAGCTGCGCCTGTCCAATCGCGAAAAGAGACGTCTGGAGGCCTGGGCGGATTTCGCGGCGCAGGCTCCGCCAAACGGGGCCGGCCTAAACGACGCGCTTTACCGGCGCGGGGCCGACGCGATCGACGGGGCCGCCGCCTTGAGCCTGGCCGGGCCGGCGCCGGACCCAGGTTGGCGCGCCGCCCTGGACGCGGCCGAAAACTGGAAGCCTCGCACGTTGCCGATCAAGGGCCGCGACCTGGTGGCGCTGGGATTGGATCACGGGCCCGCAATCGGGGCGATCCGGGCGCGAGTCGAAGCCTGGTGGATCGATAAAGCCTTCGCCCCGGACCGCGCGGCCTGCCTGGCCGAAGCGCGACGGCTGATCGACGAAGCCGCCGGCTGACGCGCCGGCGCTACTGCTCGACCTTCACCAGCCTGGCGCGGACTTCCCGCGTTTCGTCTCCGTCCCGCAGCCGCTCGAACACCAGTTCCATGCCGGATCCCGAGACGGTGCGCTCGTATTTCTGTACATGCCAAGATCCGTTTTCTTCGATCATCATCATATAGGTGTAGAGCTTGGGACCATCGACCCGGCTCCACCAGATCGGATGGCCGTCCAGCACGTCGCCGGTATCGGGGGCGCGATAGACCCCGGGCCGGTCTGTCGGATTGAAGACCTTGCTGGTCTGCTTGCTTTTCACCGTCGGATTGTTGGGGTCGCCCCTTTCCCGGGTGATCGTTGTCCAATCGAGCATGAATCCGCCATTCGCGGTCGGCGAGATCTGCACGTCCAAGTCGCGCACGGAAACAGCGAAATAAATGCTGTCGGCGTTCTCGGAAATGCCGGAGCCTTGGAAGCGGCCGAAGAACGCCTCGATACCTTGGGCCGCGACGCTGGACGCCCAGACCGTCGGTCCTGCGAAGGCGGTGAACGCAAGCAGTGCTAAGGCGAATAGTCGGTTCATGGCGCGTCTGTTCCTTTCAGCGATCTCATCGGCGGTCTTCCAAAGGCTGTTGGTTCAGGGCCATTTCGCTTCCGGCGGCAGCGACATCAGGATCGCCTCGGTGTTTCCGCCGGTCATCAAGCCGAACCGCGTGCCTCGGTCATACACCAGATTAAACTCCGCGTAGAGCCCGCGATAGATCAATTGGATCTCACGCTCCGCTTCTGTCCAGGGCTCGGCCATTCTCCGACGGACCAGTTTCGGATAGATGTCCAGGAAAGCCTCGCCGACATCCTTTGTCATCGCGAAATCATCGTCCCAGTCGCCGGTATCAAGGTAGTCGTAGAAAATCCCGCCAACGCCGCGCGGGCGGTTTCGGTGCGGGATATAGAAATACTCGTCGCACCATTTCTTATAGTTTGCATGATAGTCCGGGTCGTGGGCGTCGCAGGCCGCCTTGAAGGCGGCGTGAAAATCCGCCGTGTCTTCGTCCACCGGGATCGGCGGGTTGAGATCGCTGCCGCCGCCGAACCAGCCGCGCGTTGTGCAGATGAAGCGCGTATTCATATGAACCGCCGGAACCCGCGGCGACTGCATATGCGCGACGAGAGAAACGCCGCTGGCCCAGAAGCGCGGGTCCTCGGCGGCGCCTGGGATCTCTTTGGCGAATTGCGGTGAGAAGCTGCCGAACACCGTCGAGACATTAACGCCGACCTTCTCGAACACCCGGCCCTTCATGACCGACATCACGCCGCCGCCGCCGGGCGAGCCGTCCTCATTCGTGCGCTCCCAGGGCGTGCGTTCGAACCGGCCCTCCGGGCCAGGCGTTGCGGTCTCGGCCGGCGCGTCATCTTCGATCGCTTCGAAAGCCCCGCAGATCCGGTCGCGCAGCGCCTCGAACCAAGCGCGGGCCGTTTTCTTCCGCGTTTCCAGGACCTCCGGCGTGACGACGGCGCCGACGGCCGCCGCCATTGCCGCCTTCGCCCGCTCACGTTCGCTGACGCTCATGCGCTTGTCTCCCCCGGACCATCATCGCTCGGCGCCGGGAATCCACCGGTCTGGCGCAGCGCCTCGCCTAGCACCATCGCCGCCGCCGTCACAACATTCAAGGACCGCAGGCCCGGCGCCATCGGAATCGTCAGCCTGGCGTCGGCCACGGCGTGCACGTCTGGCGGCGCGCCGACGCTCTCCCGGCCGAGCAGCAGGATGTCGTCCGGCGCGAACGCGAACGCCGTGTAGGGAACCGAGCCTTTCGTCGTCAGCAGCAGCAGGCGACCGCGTTTCGCGGCCAGGAAGGCGTCCCAGTTCACGTGTCGGACGAGATCGACTTTGTCGAGATAGTCCATGCCGGATCGGCGCATCCGGTCCGGCGACCAAACGAACCCGCACGGCTCTATCACGTCGGCCCCGACGCCCAGGCAGGCGGCGAGCCGCAGCGCGGCCCCGGTATTCTGAGGGATGTCGGGTTGAAAGAGGGCCAAACGCATGCAGATTCGCCGATGTTTCGAGCGGTCGGGGCCGCGCCGTTGCGTCTCCGTGTCGCAGACAGAACCGACGGTCAAGACGAAAGCGTATACCGGTTTGAAATTCCACGGTTAGTTCCGGCCCGGCGGGTTTGACGCGGTCGAGACTTCACGGTACACGAACGCTCATAGGGGAAGGTCACACGCCGTGCGTCGGGTTCGAAGGCTATCGCGCTGCGGCGAGAGGTCACGTCGCACCGTCAGGCGACACGTCTGATATCCGCACCGTCCCCCGTGAAAGAATGAAACAGAGGATCGACAACGCAATGTCCGATGCACAGAACGCCACGTCCGAAGGCGCGTCCGAAGAGAAAGAAGGCGGAGACCGCCGCGACTTTCTGGGCATGTTGACGAACGCGACGCTTGCAGTCGGCGGCGTCGCCTTCGTCTGGCCTTTGATCGACAGCATGAACCCGTCTCAGGACGTGCTGGCGCTCGCGTCGATCGAACAGGATATCAGCGCGCTCGAACCCGGGCAGGCGATCACGGTCACCTGGCGCGGCAAGGCGGTATTCATCCGTCGGCGCACGCCCGAGGAAATCGCCGAGGCGGAAGCGGTGGCGCTGGAAGACCTGATCGATCCGCAGACCGACGCGGAACGGGTTCAGAACCCCGAATATCTGATCATGGTCGGGGTCTGCACCCATTTGGGCTGTATCCCGCTAGGTCAAAAAGACGGCGATTCGAAAGGCGAATTCGGCGGTTGGTTTTGCCCGTGCCATGGCTCGCACTACGACACGTCGGGCCGCATTCGGAAGGGTCCCGCCCCTACGAATCTGCCGGTGCCGGACTACGAGTTCATTGAGGAAGGCGTCGTTCGGATCGGGTGACGCCGCCGCCGTCCGCCAAGGGCGGCGATTTGACGTATCGGCGTCGGTAGGCGGATTTCATATCTACCGGTTCTGGTAAATCAGTTGAGACGGGACGGCGGGGATCGTTCCGAAGAGGCGATAGAAAACGATGAGCAGCACTTCACCGGATCCGGAATTCACAGGCGTTGTCCGCTGGATCGATCGGCGTTTGCCGATCTTCACGATGATGCACAAGGAATATAAGGCCTTCCCGGTTCCGAAGAACCTGAACTATTTCTGGAGCTTCGGCGCGCTCGCCTCGATCACGCTGATCGTGATGATCGCGACCGGCATCATCCTTGCGATGCAGTATCAGCCGAACACGGCGCTCGCCTTCGACAGCGTCGAGCGGATCATGCGCGATGTGAATTACGGTTGGCTGATCCGCTATATCCATATGAACGGGGCGTCGATGTTCTTCATCGTCGTGTATATCCATATCTTCCGGGGTCTCTATTACGGGTCATACAAGGAGCCGCGCGAGCTGCTCTGGATCCTCGGCGTCATCATCCTGGTCCTGATGATGGGCGCCGCTTTCATGGGGTACGTCCTTCCCTGGGGTCAGATGAGCCTGTGGGGCGCGACCGTGATCACCAATCTGTTCTCGGCCTTTCCACTGGTCGGCGAGGATTTGGTGACACTGCTCTGGGGCGGCTTCTCCGTCGACAACCCGACGCTCAACCGGTTTTTCGCGCTGCATTACCTGCTGCCCTTCGTGATTCTCGGCGTGGTCGTGCTGCATGTCGCGGCGCTGCATATCCCAGGCTCGAACAACCCGACCGGCATCGAGCCGAAAGGCCCGCAGGACACGGTGAACTTCCATCCGTTCATGACCTCGAAGGACATGATCGGCATCGGCTTCTACCTGCTGCTTTTCGCCGCGCTGGTGTTCTTCGCGCCGAACTTCCTGGGCCATCCGGACAACTACATTCCGGCCAACCCGCAGGTGACGCCGCCGCATATCGTGCCGGAATGGTACTTCCTGCCCTACTACGCGATCCTGCGCTCCTTCACCGACGATTGGTGGGTGTTCCTGGTCGTGTTCAGCTGGTGGGGCGTTGACGCCAAACTGGCGGGCGTTCTGGCCATGTTCGGTTCTCTGGTCGTGCTGGCGCTGGTGCCGTGGCTCGACACGTCTCGGGTCAAATCGGCCCGGTACCGACCGATCTACAAATGGGCGGTGGCGTTGTTCGTGATCAACTTCCTGATCCTGGGATGGGTCGGCGGCAAGGAGGCCGAAGAGCCCTATGTCACGATCGCGCAGCTATCGACGATCTACTATTTCCTGCATTTCCTCGTCTTTATGCCGGTCATCGGCTGGATCGAACGGCCCAAGCCATTGCCGTCCAGCATCTCGCAATCCGTCCTAAGCCCGGCTGAGTAAAGGGTCCCAGCATGTTGACTTCCGTTAAAACACTGTCGACCGCCTTGGGGCTGGCCCTCGCCGCAACTTTGGCATGGGCGGGGCCGGCGAGCGCCGCCAAGGCGCCGCCGCCGCCGTCGCAGAATTGGAGCTTCGAAGGCGTCTTCGGCAAATTCGATCGGGCTGCGAAACAGCGCGGGTTTCAGGTCTATACCGAGGTCTGCGCAAGCTGCCACGGCCTGCGCCTGATGTCGTATCGCAACCTGTCGGCCCTGGGTTACACCGACGATGAAATCAAGGCCTATGCGGCGCAATTCGAGGTCCAGGACGGCCCGGATGAATTCGGCGAAATGTTCTTCCGCCCGGCCGAACCGAAGGATCGATTCGTCGAACCCTTCGCCAACGCCCGCGAGGCGGCGGCCGCCAATGGCGGGGCCGTGCCGCCGGACCTGACCCTGATGACCAAGGCGCGGAAAAACGGGGCTGATTACCTGTATGCGCTTCTGACCGGCTATCGCGACGAAGCGCCGGAAGGGTTCGAGCTGTCGGATACGCAGTATTACAACGATTTCTATCCGGGCCATGCGATCGCGATGGCGCCGCCGCTTTGGCCGGATGGCGTCGAATACGCCGACGGCACGCCGGCGACGGTCGAGCAGCAGGCCCGCGATCTGACCACCTTCCTGAGCTGGACCGCTGAGCCGGAAATGGAAGAACGCAAGAGCATGGGCCACGCCGTGATCCTGTTCATCCTGTTCTTCATTGTCGTCGCTTATTTCAACAAGCGGCGGCTCTGGGCCCAACTGCACTAGGGCCATACCGGTCAAACAGGTTTGAAAAGGGCTCGCCTCACAGGCGGGCCCTTTGTTTATGCGGGTGCAGCGGAGGCGCCGTCGCGCGGCGCTGCGATCAAAGGTTCGGGCGCGCCGAAATAGAAGCCCTGGCCGTATTGGATGTTCAGATCCTTGAGCGCGGCCACTTGCGCCGCATCCTCAACATACTCAGCGACGGTCACGATCCCTAAAGCATGGCAGAGATCGGCCAGCGCCTTCACCAAAAGCCGGTCCTTGCTATTGGTCATCATGCGCCCGATATAGACGCCATCGATCTTCACGCAATCGACATCCAAGGTCTGCAGATAGGGGAAGGACGAAGCGCCGGCGCCAAAATCATCCAGGCAGACCTGAACGCCGGCCTCGCGCAGAGAACCGACAAAGCCGCGCGCCGACTCCAGATCCGTGATCCGCGCCGACTCCGTGATCTCGATCAGCAGGCGTCCTGAGAGTTCCGGCGTTTTTCTGTAGATTTCCAGCACATGCGCCAGAAACGCAGACGATTCGATCGAAATCCCGGACACATTCACCGCCGCCCCTTGCGGCGCCGGGATCTTGCCCGCCGCCATGGCGGAGGCCGCCGCGGTTAGCACCGCCGCGTCGAGATCCTGGATCAGGTCCGTGTTCTCGGCGAAAGAGATCAGCTCAAAAGGCGAGGCGTCTTCCTGAAAGCGACAGAGGATTTCAACGTGATGCACCGAAGAATCCGCCAGGGAGACGATCGGCTGGGCGCTGATGCCAAAGCGACGGCTTTCCAAGACTTGCGTCAGCCAAGCGATCCGGTTCGTCGCCTCGGCGATGCTATTCTTGAAGGTTCGGCGGAGGGCGCCGCTTTCTGACTGGAAAGCCTGGTTGCAGAATTCGTCGATGGCCCGCCTTAAGGCCTGACGCGCCAGTTCGGGATTGTCGCGCAACTCCCCCGCCGGCAGGGATTCCGCTTGTAGCGTCACGTCGCCTAAGGCCGGGTTCAAGGCGGTGACGACGCTCTCGAGCTCGGACATGATCTGGTCCAGCTCATGCTCTTCACTATGGATGATCCCGAATCGCCCGTCGCCCATCTTGCCCGCGGCGTTTGGGGACATCGCGCTGGCTTGGAGATAGACCGCAACAGCGGCGTCAAGTTCGCGCTTCAGAGCCGGATCGGCGTTTTCAGCGCTTAGGCCAGCGCCGCGAAGATTGACGAGCGTGATCGCGGCGTCCGACGCCGTCTTCGCCGCGTCGAGCGCCCTATCGATGAACTGATCCTGATTGTTAAGCGGGGCGTCCGCATCCCCATTCGTTCGCGCGCTGACAGCGAAATAAACGTTCGAGCCCGTCGTCGGCAGCCGGCAAAGGCTGAGTTCGACCGAGGCGCCGGCTTCGGTCCGCAGAAACAATGGCCCGAAACGTCCGCCCGCCGCGCTGGACGCGATCATCGAACGGATCGCCGGCTGATAGGCCGGACTGAACAGACCGCAAACATCAGCGCCGAACAGGTCGCCGGCGGTTGCGTCCATCACCGTCTGACAGGCGCCCGCCGCGAACAGGATAAGGCCGGACGAATCCGCCTCGATCAGAACATCGGCGCCGGCGAAAGCGAATCCGACAAACCGGTCCCTTTCACTCGCAGCCGCGTTCGCCCCTAGAGCTTTCGCCTGCACCTGTTTGACCGTCACCGACTGCGTCGATTGATCCGCGTCCGCGCTCAGCCTCCCAACCCGGTCGGCGGACAGCGCCGACCAACGCGCGAGAGGCGCGCCGGTCAACTGCTTGCACGAAGAGAACCCGCTCACCGCGCAGAAGGCAATGCAGAAATTGAGCGCCCGGGGTAGACTCGTCGCCATTCCCCGCCTTACGGGTGAAGACGACGGGTCTTCCGGACCGTTCTAGGACGCCTGAACGCGGCACGGGTGGGAGTGCGGCGTGCGCGCCTGTCAGCCCTCGATCCGGCTCGGGCGCCACCCCATTGAATGGAAGGTCACACGCCCGACACCCGCGCGGGTCGGCTGGTTCGGCTCATAGAGCCCATGAGGGCCGACAATGCCGGACGCCTCCTGTTTCGCCACCGCCAGCTTCAAGGCGGAAACCGGGTCCGGCGTTCCGGCTTCAATTTCCGCCGCCAGGACCCGAGCGACCATCGGCGCCGCGACACTGGTGCCGTTCTGGGCGATGGTGGAGCCGCTTTGCGTCCCCGCGCCGATCACGCCATAGGCGGCGTAGCTTTCCTCACTGACCGCGGCCAGGTCCGGCCCGTCGGGCCGCCGCTTCAACGGTCCGCCCGACGAATAGAGCGCCGGATGGCCGTCAGATCGGCGGTAGCTGGCCACCACGACCGGATTCGGGGACCCGGCATAGGCGTTCAACGTGCCTTTTCGAGTGACCGGGCCTTTCTCCAACGAGGCGTCCTGGCGCAGACGTCCGTTCAGGACTTCGTAGCGCACATAGGAGGGCATATCGAAATAGGCTTGCCGCCCCTTGAAGACTTGCCCATAGAGCGGATCGTCCCGCTGAATTCGGAACTCGACCGTGGCCTCGGCCGGCAAGTCCTCGTTGCGGACGATCAAGCGCCACAGACCCGACGGGCAACGCGGCACATCAAGACCTTCGGTCTCCGTCGCCCGTGTACAAAGCACGATCTGCTCACGCTCCATGCCGCCAGGGCGCGACACCGTCCGGTGATATAGGCGGGCCAGCGCCACGCCGTCGCGCACCCATTCCAACGCGTGACCGCGTTTGCTCCATTTCCGCTGGGACGGACCGCCGGTCGGCGGAACCGCCGCGACCGAAACCGCCTGGGCGGAACCGGCCGGCCGTTCCGGCAACCAGATATGGATGAAGCTGACAGTCTTGTCGTCGGGCAGCACCCGCGCGGCCATCTTGATTTTCGCGCCCTTGGTCCCGGCCCGCGGCTGTGCGACCGTTTCCTCAAGATAAGAATTGCCCGCCGGCAGGACGATCTGGCATTCCGGGCCGCCCGGCAAGGCGCGGTAACGCGCCAGAAAAGCGTCGATCATACGCTCGATCGGGCCATGGCCGTCCAAGGGACCGGCAAAGACGCCGAAGCTGAAATTCAGCACCATCGGCAAGTATCTGACAGGCCGGCCCCGGCTGGCCCCGATCCGATCGGCCAGCTCCACCGCGTTCTCATAAACGCGGTCGAGCGCTTCCTGGAGGTAGGGCGGCGTCAGCGCGCCCGAGGTGTCTGCAACGATCGCCGCCGGCAGCTCCACGCCGATGATCGGCCGTTTCGCCGCCGACTGACGCTGTCGCCGGTCGCTATGGTCAAAACCGGTCGCGACATCGAGCACATGCGTGCCGTGGGACTGCGCGATCCGCAGCGGCTGGCGTTGATCCTTGGCGAAATCCAAAAGGCCGCAGGCCCGATAGATCGCTGTATCATTGTCCGACCCGTATCGCCGCAGCAGCGCGTCGATCTCGGACTTGCGCAACGAGCGGCCGTGGGTGCAGCCGACACTGTCGCCCGGCCCCCGCGGATCGGGACGCGCGTCCATCGCCCAGAAATACTCGAACCGGGTCTCGGTCGGGCCGAGCCGGAACCGGTCGTGAGCGAAAGCGATCCCGTCATCGATGATCGCCATGATGACCTCATCGCCGGTCAGCGCCGTCGGCTCGGCCGCCCCGGGACCGGACCCGGTCTCGCGCACGACGCCCCTAGCATATACCGACTTGTTCAGACCGACGCCGAAATCCAGAAGCGTCGCATCCTCCGCCGCGCAGCCGCCCTCGCCGATAGCCATCCGAGCCATGAAACCGGCATAGCCGGCGCGCATCAGCGAGACCGCCAGATCAAGCGTCTCGCCACCGTCCGCGATGAAGGCCGACAACTGATCGAACGCGCCTTGGGATAGCCTGATTTCCGACCGCAGCTTCTTGAACCAAGCCGGACAGGAGGCGGCGGCTTCCTCCACCGCCTCCAATTTGGGCAACCCCGATCGTTTTCGATAGGCGCTGAGCAGCGCCGCGCCGGTCGCGCGGCCCAGCCGGATCGTCGACGGCCGCGGGGTGCGGTCGGTCAGGACCGGATCCGGCGGCCCGTTCACATCGCCGACAAAGGCGAACCAATCCGCCTCTGGGCTGACCGCGCCGCCGCCGAGCGGCGCGTATTTCCATATATTCTTCATCATGCGCTCCTTCAGCCGATCTCCGATATCCAATCCGATGTCATCGCCTGGCTCAGAGAACGTTGCGCCATTCGGCGCGGGCTTTCTCCCAGAGCCAGTTGAGCGGGCTCAGATCGTCCTTCGGATAGGCCGGCGGCGCGGCGGGGATGATAAAGCCGGGCAGCGGCGTCAGGTAGCGGCCCGTCGGACCTGGATCGCCGGAGTCCAGGGCGTCCGCGATTTCGATCCATTCATGGTCCTGGTCGCCGTACTGCGTCCCGTCGAAGAACCAGCCGCCGACTTTCGCCTCCGCGCCCTCAGCCCGGGCGATCAAGTATTTGGCCAGCGACGTTCCGAAAACTTGGCCGACAGCGTTGTCCACCGGGAAATGCACGCCGGCCACGATCCGGTTCGTCGCGATCCGCGCCGCGGCCCGCAGCAACTGCCGGCGCAGCAGACGTTTCGACCCATAGAGCTTCTTGTCCTGGCGTTCCGAGAGGACCGACAGGACCTCCGCGACCAGGAAAGCCTCACAGGCGTGACCGCTGGGGAAGGTGCTGTGCGACGGCGTCTGAATGGTCGCGCCCAGTTGGGCGCTATATTCAACCGGCCGCCGGCACGCCAAGGCGTGTTTCAGGCGCATCTCGGTGGTGATGCAGGCGCCCAGCATCGCCGACAGCAGTTCGAGCGTGTATTTCGTACGCTCCGGATGCAGGAAGCCGATTCCGGCGAAGAACTCCGTGAACCCATCGACCTGCGAATAGATCTCCGCCGCACGGTCGCGGCGCAAATCGGCGTAGCCGCGCACATAGTGGAGCTGGTCCTTGCGGAAGTCCGTTTCCGACGGTCTTAGAATACGCGCCAATTCGCCGGGCGCCGGCGTCTTGCCGCCGGGGACCGCGTCGGTGACCTGATAGCTGACGCTTTGATCCTTGCCTTTGCTCTGTTTGGCGTTGGCGACGAATTTCAGCCCTTCCAACACTTCGCCGCCGAGGACGAAGGAGCGCACCCGAAAAGACCAGCGCTCCATCATCTTTTCCGTCGCGGTCGGGGTCGTTTTAGCCGGGTCCTTCGTGTCCGCGAACGGACCGGTAATCCCGTCGTAATGCGAGATCAAGGCGCCGGAGGTGACGGGATTCATCAGCTTCCCGCCGCCGTTGCCTCCGTTTCCGCCATTCCCGCCATTACCCCCGTTTCCGCCATTGCCGCCGTTTCCGCCATTGCCTCCGTTGCCGCCGTTTCCGCCATTGCCTCCGTTTCCACCATTGCCGCCATTGCCGCCGTTTAGGGGTCCAGTCAGTAACATCATAGCTCTCCCATTCTCGATTTCCGCTGACATATCGCGCCGAACCTTGTCGAGCGCAGGTCGCAATAATGGCATTATTATGATATACTACGCGCAACGCGTGAGTTATCGTCCGTTCTGGCAGACCCAATATCGGTCCAAGTCGGTCGTTCCAGCGGTCCATTTGTGCGATCTGTTGTATAGAATGGGGCGAGCCAGTACCTTTCGCTGGTCATGCATCGGGGATGTTCGGGTGAGCGGGGCTGCAGGGCAGGACCAGAATCCGCCGAAGGTTGAAGTTCGGTTGGTCGGTCCGTTCCAGGTGATCGGACCCTTAGGGGAGGATCTGCGGCCGCGGCTCGTGAAGTCGCGGGCGCTGCTCGCTTTGCTAGCGTTGTCGCGAAATATGAGCCGAACACGCGCCGCGCTTCAGGACAAACTGTGGGGCGAGAGCCCCGGCAAACAGGGAACGACGAACCTGCGCAGCGCGCTCTCCGATATTCGCAGAGGGTTGGGCCGCTATCGGGACTGCCTGGTGACCGACGGTGCAATGGTCGGCCTGGCGCCGGATCGCGTTGCACTCGACATGGAGAGTTGGCTGTCGCCGGAGCTGAGCCCGCTCCGAGCCGATCGGGCGAGGCGCTGGACCGATCGGGAAGAAACCGAGGCGCTCCCAGTTCTGCTTGAAGATATCGACATTCCGGAAAGCGAGTTCGAAGACTGGTTGCGGGACGAACGGTCAGCCTTCGAGAATATGCTGCTCGATCTCCATAACAGCGCGCCGAAAACCGACGCCGAGCGCCCGCCTCGGCTCCGGATCGTCGAGCCGGCGGCGCCTGACCGAGGGCCTGCATCTCCAGTCCCATGGCGTCAGGACGCCCTTCCTAAGCAGCCGGTTGAAGGCGCGGTGGTTCAGGGCTCGGCGACCCTGGACAAAGCACGGCCGGATGCGAGGCCCTGGCTTCAGATCCTCGCCCCGACATCAACGATCGGCGACGCCGCTCTGTTCTACAGCAATGTCATGACAGCCAGCATCGCGCAGAGCGTCAGCGACATTGCGGGCGTTGCGGTCCGCGTCGAGCCTGGCGACGGATTTGGCGTCGGCCTGCGCATCGATGTCACGATCAACGCCCAGGGCGGCGGCGTCGCGGTCATTGCTGTGCTGGACGGACGCTCAAGCCGCGTTTTCTGGTCCGGCGTCAAAGACGTGCCGTCAGGCGATGGCGTCCCCTTCGAGCGAAACGCGTTGAGCCGGCTGGTCAACCAAACGACCGACATGGTCTTGAGCGCGCTGAAAACGCTGGCGGACGAACGCGCGGCGCAAGACGGCGCGCCGCATTCGCGCTTCTCGCTTGGCATGGATGCGATCAGCAAAATGTTCAAGCTTGGGCGGACCGAACTGGACGAAGCCGAAACCTTATTGGATCGATCGATCGATCTTGAACCCAGCGGCGCGGCCCTGGCCTGGAAAGCGTATCTCAGGACATTTCTGGTCGCGGAGCACGGCTTCGACCCGCGCGATGTGTCGGATCAGGTGCGGGAGTTCGTGAGCAAAGCCATTGAGTTGGCGCCGGCCAATTCCTACGTGCTCGCGCTGTCCTCCTATGTGCATAGTTTCATCCTGCAGGAAACCAGCGCCGCGCGGGAGCTGGCGGAGCAGAGCGTGGATCTGGCGCCGTCCAACCCGATGGGCGCATCCTTCCTCGGCCTCGCGAAAGCCTATGGCGGCGACCCAGAAGCCGGGTATCGTATGGTGCAGGATGCGCGCCAGCGGGTCGGCGCCGGCCCGCATCGCTACGCAATCGATTTCCTCGGCGCGGTCACGGCCACCCTGGCCGGACGTTTTGATGACGCCATCGCCCTGACAGAAATCGTGCGCGCAAAGAAGCCGGACTACAAACCCGCCTACCGGTATCTGACGGCCCTATATCTGAACAAAGGCGATCGCAAACGCGCCTTTGACGCGATGGAGACGCTGCGGCGCACCGAACCGGATTTCTCGCTCTATAAGATGCGGGAGCCGGGCTATCCGAGCGCCGCGCTGCGGGCCGCCGGCCTGTTGCGACTGGTTGATCCAGACTTCGAATAGCCCCGACGGCGGTCACGGCGCGGCCGACCAAGAAACGATCGGCCTCCAAACCCTACGAAAAACGATCGGATCGCCGAGGCGCGGGCGGAATTCACGGCGCGTTCACACCCAGACGCTTTACTGCCCACAAATACGCAAGGAGCGATTGAGGGGTTCCAAAAGGTATTTCCGAAACAGCCTGGGCGCGGCCAGGGAATGGCTGGGTTTGTCGGTATGTATGACGCCCGGTTGGGGTGTGCCGCGCGAGCGTTTTGGCGATATCCGGGGTTTCGATCGATTCAAATGCGTCCGAAATCGGCAGACCCATCACGCGTGTGGTCAGTGCGGCGCGTCACCCCACATGAATGCGCCGTCGGCCCCGCGAGGCGGGTTCCCGTCGACGCGCGGCGGCATCCTCCCGCCGCTCGCGCGCGATCGGGAAGCGTCGATATTGGACACGGTGAGCCCCGCTCAATACGGCGCGGGCATACGAAATTCTCCTCGCCGTTTGGCATGGTGAGGCGAACCTGATGTCTCCAGCGAGACGGTACCTCGCCCCGGCTCCATCGTGAGCCGGGGCTTTTTTTCTGCGCCGTCGCCTTGCTGTCCCAGCCATTCGACCGAGTTCCTAATCACGCGCATGTCGGCTTCGCCAAAGTCGGGATTTGCGCCTGTTTGACCATGCGCAAAACCGAAAGGACGAATTCATGACGGCGCGATGCGACATCACCATTTACGCCGCCAACCGGCCGCCTTGCGCGGCGACCGCGCGGGTCGACGCCCGAGCGGCGGCCGTGCAAAACCTGTTCTGATGCGCACGGTTCGAACGCTCGGCTTGTTGGGAACCGGCGTTATTGGCGGCGGTTGGGCGGCGCGCGCGCTGCATGCCGGGATCGATGTGGTCGCCGCCGACATCGATCCAACGATGGAAGAGCGGCTCCGCGGCGCCGTGGCCAACGCCCGACCGGCGCTCGACGCCTTGACCGAGGGAATGCGCCTCCCAGCGCCCGGATCGCTCCGTTTCACGACCGATATCGGTGAAATGGCCGAGGCGGCGGATTTCATTCAGGAGAACACGCCGGAGCGGCTCGCGCTGAAACGGGCGGCCTTGGCCGAAGCGGCGCGGCGCGCGTCGGCCGATGTCATCATCGCCTCCTCGACCTCCGGCTTCATGCCCAGCGAGCTGCAGGCCGGCTTGACCCATCCAGACCGCGTCCTGGTCGGGCACCCGTTCAATCCGGTCTATCTCTGCCCGCTGGTCGAAATTGTCGGCGGCGCGGAGACAAGCGACGCCGCCAAGGCGGCTTCCCAGGAATTCTACGAAAGCATCGGCATGCATGCCCTGCATGTCCGGAAAGAAGTCCCCGGCCATCTTTCCGACCGGCTTCAGGAAGCGATGTGGCGAGAAATCCTGCATGCGCTGAATGACGATATCGCCACCACCGGCGAGTTGGATGAGAGCATCGTCTACGGGCCCGGCCTGCGCTGGGCCGTCATGGGCATGAATCAGATCTATATGCTGGGCGGCGGCGCCGGCGGCGCCCGTCATTTCATGAAACAGTTCGGCCCGGCGCTCGACCTGCCCTGGACGCATTTGAAGGCTCCGCCCCTGACGGACGCCATCATCGACCGATTTGTTGAGGGAACGGCGGCGCAAGCGGCGGGACGCTCGATCCAAGAGCTGGAGGCCGTGCGGGACGAATGCCTGGTCGCGATCCAGCGCGTGCTGGCGAAACACGATATGGGCGCCGGCAAGGCGTTGAACGCCTTTGCGCGACGGTTGAAGGATTAGCGGCCCAGCTCAGAGGTCCTCGCGTACGGATAACGCCGCCTCGCGGTGGCCGCGCGCGGCGGCGTCGGCCGTGGAACCGGTGACGCGATCGGTCTCGACCGCCCGGCTCAAATGCCGATCCAGGCGCCAAAGATGATAGACGACCCGATGCAGCCAGCGCACCGCATCCATCCTGTCGAGACTGTCCTCCAGATCCACGCGATCCGTCGCCGCGTCCGATACAGCGCGGGCGCGGAAGCGGCGACGCTGGCGTCGGAACACGCCGCGCAGCCGGTCGAGATCGAGCGCTGGCGGCGGCGGGTTTTGCTCGGCGCGCGTGCGCATCCCCTCCGCCGCCCGCGCCAGCAATCCGGCCATCCGCCGCAAGCGCTCATCGGTGCGCAACGTGTCGAGACGCTCAGTCTGGCTGAACCGATGCGCCAGCCGATGGGCGTGATCCAACGCGTGGAGAAGCGCCAGATGCCGCGTATGCGCGGTCCTGTCCGCCGGCTCGGTCTTGATCCGATCGACATAGGCGCTGGCGTCATCCAGGGCCCGGTCCATCACGGCCAGGCGCGACTCCAAGCCGGCCTCGGGTTTCGGCGCAACCAGCGCGTGGCGCAGAGTCTCCATCTCGAAATCGACGATCGCCCGCAACGCGCCCAGCGCAGCGTCGATCGCAGCCGGCGGATCGCGCAGCAGCCGATCGTCCAGTCCACCGGTCAGGACCGGCCCACGCTCGGGCGCCAGGCGCATCATCAAACGCGCGAAGGGCCGCGCGAATGGCAGCACCGCGACCACGCCGAGCAGATTGAACAGCGTATGGAAGGCGACCAGCCGCATCTGAGCGTCGCCCGCCTGTTCCGCGCCGGCCATGCTGAACCAGCTCTCCGTCGCGGCGGTGTAGGGGCCGAGCAGGATCAACGCCATCGCCCCCGTCATCAGGTTATAGATCACATGCGCCCAGCCGGTGCGGCGCATCGCCGTCGAACCGCCGACAGTCGCCAACGCCGCGGTAAAGGTTGTGCCGACATCCATGCCGATCACCATCGCCGCGGCCTGGGTGAAATCGATCGCGCCCGCGCCCAGCGCCACCATCGCCGTCGCCACGCCGGCGCTCGAGGATTGGGTCACGATGGTGATCGCGACCCCGATCCCGACCAATTGCAGCAGTCCGAGAATCGAGGCGCCGGGGAAACTCTCTGGCGTCACGGCCCCTTGGAAGGCCGCCATACCGTCCTGCATCAGCGCAATGCCGACAAACAGCAGGGCGAAGCCGGCCAGGCTCCAGCCCAGGGCGCGCGCCGGACCACGCCCGAGAAGCCGCAGCACCGCGCCGACGAACAGCAGCGGCAGGGCCAGCGCCGCCAGTTGCAGCTTGAACCCGACCAAAGCGACGATCCAGCCGGTCGCGGTGGTGCCGATATTGGCGCCGAAAATCACACCCAACGCCTGTTCGAACGTGAGCAAACCGGCGCCGACAAAGCCGACGGCGGTCACCGTGGTTGCGCTGGAGGATTGAACCGCCGCCGTCGCCGTCGCGCCCGCCAACGCCCCGCGCCAGGGTGTCTGGGTGCGCGCCGCCAGGAAGCGCCGGAACCGATCGCCCGAAAGCGCCCGTAGCCCCTCAGTCAGGATCGCCATCCCGACCAGGAACACGCCGACGCCGCCCAACGTCCTCGCGATATCCACGATCATGCAGGGGACTATAGGGCCGTCGTCCTGGGCCGCCCTTGATCCGCGTCAGATTTTGGCAGCGCCAGCCGGACCCGGCCTAGTCGGCAGGCTGAAGATCCCGCCCCACGACCATCTCGCCCTGCGCCAGGGCGCGCATCAGCCGCTTTCCCAACGCCGCCGCCTCGCCGCCCGGCGGAATGCCGCCGCCCGGCCGGACCCAATTCACATCGTCGGGCCCCAACACCACCCCCGCCGGCAGATCCCGGGCGGCGCAGAGCGAGCGCCGAACCGGCGTGATATTCTCTTCCTCGCACGGCATGGTCCCGAGGGCCCCATCGCCCAGCATGTTCTCGGTCCGGCGCACCGCGTCGACGAAGGCGCGCATCGCGTCCGGATCGGCCGAGACCTGATGGTCGCGGAAATCCGAATAGTTGTTGTCCAGCGTGAAATGCTTCTCCAGCACTTCGGCCCCCAGCGCCACGGCGAGACAGGCGGCCTCCGCCCCGATCGTATGGTCGGAATAGCCGATCCGTTCTTCAGGAAAGCGCGCCCGCAGCGTTCCGACAGCCGCGAGATTGGCCTGATCGGGCGCGGCCGGGTAGCTGACGACGCAATGCAGCAGGGTCAGATCGCCGCCGGCCCCGGTCCGGGCCCAGACCGCGCGCGCGCAGCCGACGGCCTTGGCGATCTGGGCCTCATCGGCAATGCCGGTGGAGACGATCATCGGCTTGCCGCTTTCGGCGGCGCAGGCGATCAGCGGATAGAAGGTATTGTCGCCCGAGGCGATCTTGATCGCGTCCACGATCCCGCCCAGGAACCGGGCGCTGTCGAGATCGAGCGGTGTTGAGATGAAGCCGAGATCGAGCCCGTGGGCGAGCTCCGCCAGTTCCGCGAATTGATCGAAGGAAAGCTGGAACCCGCGCAGCCGCGCCTGCCGGTCGCGGTCCAGGACGGTCGTGTAGTTTTCCGGGACGAAGGTCTGAAACTTGACCGCATCCACCCCAGCCGCCGCCGCCGCCTGCACCAACTCCCGCGCGACGCCGATATCCCCCTCATGATTATTGCCGATCTCCGCAATAACCCGCGTCCGCCGCCCGCCTTTCACCTTGAGCATAGCCAGCCCGACCCTCTTCCGAAATCGTTCGTCCGAAACAGAGACGCGAGTGTGTCGGAAGCGACACCGGCTGTCACGAGGCGGTTCCCGCCCCTTACGCGGCGACGGCCGTGGTCACGAAGCGTTTGATTTCCTGTTCGAGCCCTTTCGCCTCGTCGTCGAGTTCCTTGGCCATGGTGAGCATGGATTGCGCCCGGCCGCCGGATTCTTCTGCCGCGCTGTTGACGTCTTCCATGGAGGCGGCCATGTCCCGGGTCGCGGCGGCGGTTTCCTGGGTCGCCCGGTTGATTTCCGACGCGGCGGCGTTCTGTTCTTCGACGGCGGCGGCGACGCTGGTGGAGATCTCCTTGATATTCTGGATCCGCTCGTTGATGCCGCTGATCGTCTGGACCGTCGCGTTCGTCTGGGTCTGAACAGCCTGGATCTGATTGGCGATCTGTTCGGTCGCGGACGCGGTCTGCGTCGCCAGACTTTTCACTTCGGACGCGACGACCGCAAACCCCTTGCCCGCGTCACCGGCGCGCGCCGCTTCGATCGTCGCATTCAGCGCCAGCAGGTTGGTCTGCTCGGCGATCGTGGTGATCAGTCCGATGACCTCGCTGATCGACGCGACGCTTTCGGCGAGGCCCTTGATCTGTTCGTTGCTGGCCTCGACGGCGTGAACCGCGTCGTCGGCGGCGCTGGTTTGCGAAGCCATCTGCTGACTGATCTCGCGAATGGAAACGCCCAGCTGTTCCGCGGCCGCGGCCATTGAGTCGACGCGCTCGGACGAGGATTCGGCCATTGACTTGGCCGACTGGGATTGCTCCGCGGAGCCTTGCGCCGCGCCGACCATGGTGGTGGCCGTGTCGGTGAGTTGCGTCGACGAGTTCGTGATCGTCCCGGCGACCTTGCCGACGGACGCTTCCAGCTTCGACACCATGCCCTCCAGCGCTTCGCGGCGCTCGTTGGCGGCCCTTTGTTCGGCCTCGACTTGGGACTCGGCCAAGGCGCGCCGTTCTTTCGCATGCTCTTCGAACACGCCCAACGCGCTGGCGATTTTGCCGATTTCGTCGCGTCGATCCATAAAGGGAATCTCCAACCCTTTCTCATCCTTGGAAAGCCGCAGCATGAATTCCGACAAGACAGGAATGGGTCTGAGCATCTTGCGAAACAGCACCAGAGCAATCGCTACGGCGACCACCAGCGCAACCGCGGCGGTCAGACCAAAGGCCGAAAGAACCTCCGTCAGCTCCACATCGATTTTAGCTTTCTCGACACCGGCATAGAGGATGCCGATGGTTTGGCCGCTGCTGTTAAAGATCGGCTCATAAATCGTGTAATAGGGAGTGCCCAGAATCACGGCCTCCCCAGAGAACGTTTCGCCAGCGGTAATCACCGGATAGACCGCGCCATTCTGGCCTAACTGAGTCCCGACGGCCCTCTGGCCGTCCGGTTTGATGATGTTGGTGGTCCGCCGCCAGAAGTCCTGATTCGCGCTTTCCCAGGCGAAAACAGTCGCGGTCTCGCCCGTCATCGAGCCAATCCGGTCGATCAATGCATGATCTGTGAATTCAGGAAGCGTATCGGCGGTTATTCTCTCAACATCGCCAGCGCTGTTATACGTAATCTGGAACTGCGGGTAGTTCTCTGCGAACTCAAGCGACGCAATACGCAGGCTCGCCGATTGCCGCTGGATGACCTGATCCGCAATGGACTTGGAAACGGTTGTGAAGGCGCTCAGCCCAAGCACGATCGTCAACGCCAAGAGCAACCCGATGGTCAGCGCCGTTGCCCGCGTTGTCAGAGCCAGATTGGTCAACATGACGATATCCCCGCTTTAGAAACCGTTCCGAATTCCACACTCTGCGCGCGGTTTCTTAACAACGGATTAACTTCCGCCCTTCGCACCGCAGGAAGAAGCGTCATTCTACCCTAATTGTGTAAAGTGATATCGAGCCTGCTACGAGAACGGCGCCAGACAAAATGGCGATCAACGCCCCGGAACCCCGTAGCGGCGCCGTCAACGGCTAGGCGCGAAACGACTCGGGAGTCGATGTTGGCGATGAGAGGAAAAATCTTGACCGGAAACCAAGTATGCCACAGCGGTCTCACCGCCGTTCGCCGCCTCGCCGGGCGGAAAAATCGCGGAGCGATGGTGGAGCCGAGGGGAATCGAACCCCTGACCTCTACAATGCCATTGTAGCGCTCTCCCAACTGAGCTACGGCCCCGTTTCGCCGCCGGCGATGGGGCGCCGGGCGGAATGAGCGGTGGTTATACGCCGCGCCAACGGCGGCGCAAGCGGATTTTTCATAGGCCCCGTCAGGCCCGCCAAGCGGCGCCGCATTGGGGTCCGCCCTGGGCGCCGCAGGCTTTGCAAGCAGCGCGGATCAGGTCTCTTCTTCTTTGTCGCTGGAGACCACCGCGGGCACGTCTTCGTCGTCTTCCAGGTCGCTGGTGTCTTCCAGCACGCCGTCATCCTCGTCGTCGTCGAGGTCGATATCGTCCTCGTCGCTCTCTTCCGATTCGTCGGCGTCTTCCGCCTTTTCTTTCTGCGCCTTCGGCTTGTCGTCATTGGCGGCGGAGACGCGGCCGCGCTTCAGCTTGACCGCCGCTTCCGGGTCGAAATCGGCGCCGCAAGACGGGCAGGCCAGCTGCTCCTCGGCCGGATCCTTGCCCAAATCATAGAATTTCGCCCCACAGCTGAGGCAGATGCGTTTCACGCCAAGTTCCGGCTTCGCCACGGTCATGATCTCCTTATACCGCTTGTGTTCAAGCGATTGCTGGCGGCGGTCTGAACCGCAAGCGCGCCGCATCGGGCCTGAACAGCGGGCTTGTGCCAAGCTTGACCGCCGCTGTCAAAAACGAAATACGGCGAAGCCGACAGTCGGCGACCCCGGCGCGTCGTCCAATGCGCATCAGCAGGGGACGTGACGCAGGTTTTCCGGCATGCTACAGCGCGCGCGCTTTTCATCCCGGCCCCGGCCGGCTCTCCAGAGGATGCTTTCATGCAGGGCGCGAAACTCCCGATGACCGCAAGTCCCAGCGGCGCGCTCGCTGGCCTATTGACGGGCGCGACGGCGATCCCGGGCGACAAGTCGATCTCGCATCGGGCGCTGATGTTCGGCGCGATCAGCGTCGGCCGGACTGAGATTCACGGTCTGCTCACCGGCGACGACGTATTGCGCACCGCCGAGGCCTTCCGCCGGATGGGGGCGGAGATCGCGCCCGACGCGGACGGCGTCTGGCATGTCCAAGGGGTCGGGCTGGGCGGCCTCGCGGAGCCGGATGATGTTCTGGATATGGGCAATTCCGGCACCGCCGCGCGGCTGCTGTTGGGCCTGCTGGCGGGCGCCGATGTGACCGCCTTCATGACCGGCGACGCCTCGCTGCGGTCGCGGCCGATGAAGCGGGTGATCGCGCCGCTGTCGCAAATGGGCGCGCAGTTCCACAGCCGATCGGGCGCGCGGCTGCCGCTGATGGTGCGCGGCCAGGCCGAGCCGATTCCGATCGTGTATGAAACGCCGGTCGCCTCGGCCCAGGTGAAATCCGCCGTGTTGCTGGCCGGGCTGACCGCGCGCGGCGCGACCACGGTGATTGAGCGCAAAGCGACCCGCGACCATACGGAAAACCTGCTGCGCCATTTCGGGGCCGAGGTCTCGGTCGCGCCGCTGGAAGAGGGGGATGGGGCGGCAGATGGGGCGGCAGACGGTTCGCGCGTGACGGTCACCGGTCAGCCGGAACTGACCGCGCCGGCGGCGCCGATCCAGGTGCCCGGCGATCCCAGCAGCGCCGCCTTCCTATTGGTCGCGGCCAGCATCCTGCCCGGATCCGAACTGACCATGACGGCGATCGGCCTGAACCCGACCCGCACCGGGATCATCGACACGCTGTTGGAGATGGGCGCGGAGATCACGATTGCGAACCGGCGCGAGGCGGGCGGCGAACCGATCGGCGATCTGACCGTGCGCGCAGCGCCCTTGAAAGCCGTCGAACCGCCAGCCGCCCGCGCGCCCAGCATGATCGACGAATATCCGATCCTCGCCGTGGCCGCCGCCTTCGCCGAGGGCGTCTCGGTCTTCCGCGGCGTCGGCGAGCTGCGGGTGAAGGAATCCGACCGGTTGGCCGCTGTCGCGGCGCTGCTGCGCAACAATGGCGTGACGGTCGAGGACGGACCGGACTGGCTGGCGGTGCATGGCATGGCCGGGGCGGTTCCGGGCGGCGGCGCGGTCGAGACCCATCTCGACCACCGGATCGCCATGAGCGCGCTGGTCCTGGGTCTGGCGGCGCGCACGCCGGTTCGGATCGACGATGGCGGCGCGATCGCCACCAGCTTCCCGAATTTCATCTCTCTGATGCGCGGCCTGGGCGCGGAGATCAGCGAGAGCGAGGCGGATCATGGCTAAGCCGGTGATCGCGGTCGACGGCCCGGCCGCCAGCGGCAAAGGCTCGCTCGCGCGGCGTCTGGCGGCGCATTTCGGCTACGCCTATCTCGATACAGGCAAGCTGTATCGCGCGGTCGGGCTGGCGGTGCTGCGCGCCGGCGGCGACCCGACCGATATTGAGAAAGCCGAATCCGCCGCCAAGGCCATCGATCCGACCCATCTCGACGATCACGATCTGACCGGCGACGCCGCCGCCTCCGCCGCCTCCAAAGTCGCCGCCATTCACGAGGTCCGCGCCGCCTTACGCGATTTCCAAATGGGCTTTGCGGCCGCGCCGCCGGATGGGGCGCACGGGGCCGTGTTGGACGGGCGGGATATCGGCACGGTGATCTGCCCGGACGCGCCGGCGAAGCTGTTCATCACCGCCGATGTCGGCGTGCGGGCCGAGCGCCGGCACAAGGAATTGCTTTCGCGCGGCGAGGCCAGTATATACGCGCGCGTCTTGCAGGATTTGGAAGACCGCGATCGACGCGACACGACCCGCGCCGACGCGCCGCTCAAGCCTGCCGACGATGCGGTCGTCCTGGACACCAGCGCCCTGACCATCGAAGAAGTCCTCGCACAAGCGTTGCGCCTGATCGATGGAAAGCTTGGCTGATCCGGGCCTCGTTTAGGCCGCGAGAGCGTTTCAAAAGCGGTGTTAACAGGTGGACCGATCAAAGGAGTTGGTCGCCGGTGACCCCAACTTGAGCGTTCGAAACAAGGAAAGTGACCATCGGTTGCGCGTTTGAGCCTTACGCCGCGCAGCCATCCGATGCGGCGACCGCCCGTCCGATCCCGGACCCGGCGCCGCGCTTTGAGGCGAGACCGCCGGAGACAACCGGGCGGCCGGTACAGTGACACACTTGAAAGGATGACTCTTCAATGAGTGCGGAAAACGCAATGGAAACCAGCGGCGAAAGTTTCGCCGCCTTGCTGGAGGAAAGCTTCGGCAGCAATCAGGACATTGTCGGCTCGGTAGTCGCGGGCACGGTGATCTCCGTCGATAACGACATGGTCCTGATCGATGTCGGCCTGAAGGCCGAAGGCCGTGTGGCGCTGAAAGAGTTCGGCGCGCCGGGCCAACCCGCTGACTTGAAGGCCGGCGACACGGTCGAAGTCTTCGTCGAGCGGCTGGAAGACAAAAACGGCGAAGCGATGCTGTCGCGCGAGCGCGCGAAGCGCGAGGAAGCCTGGAAGAAGCTGGAAGAAAGCTTCAACAATGGCGAGCGCGTCACCGGCGTCATCTATGGCCGCGTCAAAGGCGGCTTCACGGTGGAGTTGGGCGGCGCCGTCGCCTTCCTGCCGGGCAGCCAGGTCGACATCCGTCCGGTGCGCGATGTCGGACCGCTGATGAATGAAGAACAGCCCTTCCAGATCCTGAAAATGGATCGCAGCCGCGGCAATATCGTCGTCTCGCGCCGGGCGGTTCTGGAAGAGACCCGCGCCGAGCAGCGCTCGGAACTGATCGAGAACCTCAAAGAAGGCATGGTGCTCGATGGCGTGGTGAAGAACATCACCGATTACGGCGCGTTCGTCGATCTCGGCGGCGTCGACGGTCTGTTGCACGTCACCGACATCTCGTGGAAGCGGATCAACCATCCGTCGGAAGTCCTCACCTTCGGCCAGCAGGTCAAAGTGCAGGTCGTGCGCTTCAACCCGGAAACCCAGCGCATCAGCCTGGGCATGAAACAGTTGGAGAGCGATCCGTGGGACGGCGTCGCCGCGAAATACCCGATCAGCGCGCGCTTCACCGGCACGGTCACGAACATCACCGACTATGGCGCGTTCGTCGAGCTGGAGCCGGGGATCGAAGGACTGGTCCATGTCTCGGAAATGAGCTGGACCAAGAAGAACGTGCATCCCGGCAAGATCATTTCGACCAGCCAGGAAGTCGAGGTCATGGTGCTGGATGTCGATCCGGTCAAACGGCGCATCAGCCTGGGCATCAAACAGTGCTTGAGCAACCCGTGGGAAGATTTCCTCAGCGGCAACCCAGTCGGCCAGGAGATCGAGGGCGAGGTCAAGAACATCACCGAATTCGGCCTGTTCGTCGGCCTGCCGGGCGATATCGACGGCATGGTGCATATGTCGGACCTGAGTTGGGATCAGTCCCCGGAAGAGGCGCTGGCCAGCTACAACAAGGGCGACATGGTGAAAGCCAAGGTGTTGGATATCGACACCGACAAGGAACGCATCAGCCTCGGCGTCAAACAGCTCGAGTCCGATCCGTTCGAAGCCTCGGCCGGCGACATCAAGAAGGGAGCCGTCGTCACCTGCGTCGTCACCAAGGTGGTTGATAACGGGGTCGAGGTCCTGGTCAACGATCAGCTCCACGGCTTCATCCGCAAGGGCGATCTCAGCCGCGACCGTTCGGAACAGCGTCCCGACCGGTTCGCGCCGGGCGAGAAGGTCGACGCCAAGGTCACCGCCGTGGACAAAGCCACGCGCAAGCTGACCCTGTCGATCAAGGCGTTCGAACAGGCCGAGGAGAAAGAAGCGATGGAAGCCTATGGCAGCTCGGATTCGGGCGCGTCTCTGGGCGACATTCTCGGCGCCGCGCTTCAGCAGAAGCAGCAGGAAGGCGAAGAGAAATAGCGCTTCGCCGCCTGACATCCGGGGCCGCGCCTCGGGTTTGGAACAAGCCCGCCGGTCAGACGATCGGCGGGTTTTTTCGTTGCGCATAGACGGCAAGCTGTTCGGCCAAGCCGGCGCACCCGACCCTATCCGATAACGATTTCAACGATCTAGGTCACTTTTTCCGACGATTCACGGTTGCGTGGCACGGCTCTTCCCGCCTATGGTCTAGCGCTCGGCGTTGGGTCCGGTTGGTCTGCCGGATGCTGAGGTTGGGGATCATCACAAGAACGGCCCGTTTCCGATAGGCGGACGGGAAGAGGGCGAACAGGGGGAGTGCATGACCCGGTCGGAATTGATCGCGGCGATCGCGCAGCGGAACCCGCATTTGTATCAGCGCGATGTGGAGCGGATCGTTACGACGATCTTCGAAGAGATCTCGCTGGCGCTGGCGCGTGGAGACCGGGTCGAATTGCGCGGATTCGGGGCTTTTTCCGTGAAACATCGAGAGGCGCGCCAAGGCCGCAACCCCCGCACCGGCGAGTCGGTATCGGTCGACGCCAAGGCGGTGCCGTTTTTCAAGACCGGCAAGCAACTGCGCGAACGCCTAAACGGCGGCTAAGGGCTCATCGGGTCGGCAGTTTCAACGGCGCCAACAAGGCCAATCCGATAAGCAGGAACACGACCACGGTGGCCATCCCGGCCCGCTGGCTGTCGAACGCAACCGTCACCCAGCCCAGGATCAAGGGACCGAGGAATGCCGTCGCCTTGCCCGACAGGGCGTAGAGCCCGAAGAACTCCGACTCCTTCTCGGGCGGCGCCAGCCGCGCCATCATCGCCCGGCTAGCGGCCTGCACCGGTCCGACAAAGACGCTCAGCCCGAGCCCGAAGATCCAGAACAGCGTCACGGAATCGATCAACAGCAGGATCGATCCGAACGTGATCAGGGCGATCAGCGACAGGGTGATCACCGGCTTGCCGCCAATCCGATCATCGAGGAATGCGAAGGCCGCAGCCCCCAGGGCCGAGCCGACATTCATGGCGATCGCGAACTGGATGACCTCGGCGAAGCTCATGCCGAATGTGCCGGCGGCGTAGATGCCGCCGAAAGCGAAGAGCGTCGCGATTCCGTCCGCATAAATCATCCGGGCCAGCAGGAATCGGGCGATCAGGCGATAGCGCTTCAACTGCCGGATCGTCTCGACAAGCGTCGCCAGTCCTTGGCGCACCGCAGGGCCCAGGCTCAAGCCGCGCGGCCGGTCCGGCGCCAAGATCAGAAGCGGCAGCGAGAAGACCGCGAACCAGACCGCGACGACCAGGGTCACCGCACGGATATTCTCTGCGTTTTCGGTGGAAACGCCGAACCAGGGCGTCTCGGTCTGTACAAAACCGATGAGACAGACGACGAGCGACGCCAGACCGCCGGCATATCCCAGCCCCCAGCCCCAGCCTGAAACGCGGCCATAGTGGCTGCGCGGCGCCACATCGGCGAGCATCGCGTTATAGAAGACGGTCCCGAACTCGAATCCCCAGGTGCTGAGAATGGTGAAGATCAGCGCCCAATAAATCCATTCTTCGGACGGGGCGGCGAACCACAGCATCGCCGTCGCCACGCAGCAGGCGGCGGTGAAGAATGCGATCCACGGCTTGCGCCGGCCGGCCCCGTCGGCGATGGCGCCCAGAACCGGGGCCAGCACGGCGACGCCCAACCCGGCCAGCGCCATGGCGTTTCCCCAGAGCCCGGTCCCGGTCACCTCATCCGGCGCAATCGCCTTGGTGAAGTAAGTCGCGAAGACGAAGGTGCCGATCACCGTCGGCACAGCCGAGTTGGCCCAATCATAGAGGCACCAGGCCCAGACGGCCTTCTTCTCAAGCTGGGGGTCTGGAGTGGGCGCGGCGGGGTCCAGCGTGTCCGATTGCGTCATGCGGATTTCCGATCTGCTCTCTGGCCGGGCCGAGGTCGACAGGCTATCGTGCCAGCAAGATCGATTAAACCAAAATGGAGCGGGTGCGATGTTGGTCACCACCACCGACGGCGTCGAAGGGCGCCAGGTCAAGCAATATCTCGGGATCTGCAGCGGCGAAGCGATCGTCGGCACCAACATCTTCAAGGACATGTTCGCCGGCATCCGGGATGTCGTGGGCGGCCGCGCCGGGTCCTACGAGAAGACGCTGCATGACGCCAAGGATCTGGCGATCAAGGACATGCAGGAACAGGCCGCCGATTGGGGGGCCAATGCGGTCATCGGCGTCGATCTCGATTACGAGGTGTTGGGCAAGGATAACGGCATGCTGATGGTCACCGCCAACGGCACAGCGGTCATCCTGGAATAGCGCGCGCCGGCGGGTCGGTGCGAAATGAACCCTAACCAAAAAAGAGCGAAAGCGCCGCCGTCTTGTTGATCGATGCTGGATCATCAACGGCTATGCGTGGTTGGCCGAGGCGTCGCCCCGGACTTGATCCGGGGCCCATGGCAACCATGTGCTGGACGCCGGATCAAGTCCACTATTGTCCGCAGGATGAGGATTGCAGGAAGGCCGTAGGGCGTTGACCCGCCGTGGATTTTCGCCATCCGCTTCTGTTTGGACAGAAAAGCAGGCCGTCTCTAACCGTCTCGCCGGATTTGTGATCCGGCGTCCACCGGACGGGACCATGGGCCCCGGCTCTGGGGCCGGGGCGACGCCTTGCCGATACCGGCTTGTCCGGGCGCCAAGCCACCGTCTGTAGGCGAAGCCGGTCGCGTTCGACGCTCCAGTCAAGCCAGCTATGGCCCACAGGCGCCCGCAGGTCAGCGACCGCCGATCTAACTTTCGAGGATCACCTCGAACCCTTCATAGATCAGGCGTTTGCCGTCGAACGGCATCGGGAAAGAGGTCACCTCGCCCGGCGGCGCGTCATCGCCCCAGGTTTCGACGACGCCAAGCGCGCCATGTTCCTTGAAAACCACAGCGGCAATCTTCGCATGCTCTAGGAATGCGTCCTTCTTCGCTGTCGGCGCCGCCGCCACAAATCCATCGATATAGGCTATGCGCCCTCTCCCTGTCGTTCAGGTCAGGGCCATCATATCACGCCCGCGCTTGGATTCAGAGCGGACCCAGTCCGATCAGGACCCTCCAGGGCGCAGCAAGGCGTTGGCGATGATCGGACCATAGCCCTTTTCCTGAACCAGCACCGCCAGACCGTCCGCCTGCATAGCGCCGTCCAAGGCGACCGTTTGTTCCGCAGGGCCGCCGATCCAGTCGCCCAGTTTCCGGAAGCCGCGCACCACATGGCGACTGATAAGCACTTTGCCGGCGTTCTCGCCACGCAGCACTTCCGTCGAATGCCGGTCGTCGAACGCGGCCAGGATGATCTCGTATTCCTTGCCGTCAGGGGCGCCTGCCAAGCGTACGGTCACCGCGCCATCCGGCGCGCGCGACAGCGAGACGGTCGGCGCGGGGCGGGCGTGCTTGGCGTCATAGGCGGCGCGGATTTTCTTTTCGACCGCCATACGGCGCGAACCGACCTCGTCCATCCGTCCATCGATGACCATCTGCGGCGTATAGACATAGCGCGCGTTCAACGCGCCGCGATAGGCGCGCTGCCGCTCGGTGAAGGCGGCCGAAGCGAACGGGTCCTTCCAGCCGATATAGTCCCAATAGTCGACATGAAATTCGAGCGCGAGCACATCGTCCCGATCCGCTAACTCGCCCAGGATCGCCTCGGCAGGCGGACAGGAATAGCAGCCTTGGCTGGTGAATAGCTCTACGACCACCCGCGGCATGCCGCCCGGTTCGGCGGCGGCGGGACCCGCGTGCGATCCGGCGGCCAATAGGGGCAGGAGTACGAATGCGGCGAGCGCCGTGTTGCGCCGGATGAACGACATGAGTGTGTACCCGCGATCTTGACCAATCGACGACAACACTACGCCAGTCTGCAGACATGGAGCGAGTCACATCCGAGTGACCGCAGTGATTGTCAGGACTTTGCAGCGCCGCCCAACATCATCGATGGGCCGCAGACTTCTCCAAGGATCGATTCGGCCGGCCACAGTGAACAGGGCGGCGGGCCTGTCGACCGCGCCGCCCTTTATTTTGACGCTCTGCTTAAGCGGTCAGGCCGCCAACTACGCCGCTTGTGCGATGTTCCGCAACACATACTGCAGGATGCCGCCGTTACGGTAGTACTCGACCTCATCCAGCGTATCGATCCGGCAGAGCGCGGTGATCGTCTCGCTCGAGCCGTCGGCGCGGGTGATCACCATCGTCACGTCCTGGCGCGGCGTGATCCCGTCGGCGATACCGCTGATTGAGTAGGTTTCCGACCCGTCCAGCTTCAGGCTCTGCCGGCTCTGCCCATCCTTGAATTGCAGCGGCAGGACGCCCATCCCGACCAGATTCGAGCGGTGGATGCGCTCGAAGCTTTCTGCGATCACCGCCTTGACGCCCAACAGGCGCGTGCCCTTGGCCGCCCAGTCGCGCGACGAGCCGGTGCCGTACTCCTTGCCGCCGATGACGATCAGCGGCGTGCCTTCCGCCTGATATTTCATCGCCACGTCATAGACAGGCCCTTGCTCACCCGAGGGCATGTGCTTCGAGAAACCGCCTTCGACGCCGGGCACCATTTCGTTCTTGATGCGGATATTGGCGAAGGTCCCGCGCATCATGATCTCATGGTTGCCCCGGCGCGAACCGTAAGAGTTGAAATCCTGCGGCCGGACCTGACGCTCGAGCAGGTAGTTGCCCGCCGGCGTATCCTTCTTGAACGAGCCCGCCGGGGAGATGTGATCGGTGGTAATCGAGTCGGCCAGGATCAGAAGCGGCCGCGCACCCTCGATGTCCGAGAAACCGCCCGGCTCCGGCGCCAGATCCTGGAAGAAGGGCGGATGCTGGACATAGGTCGAGCCGGCGTCCCAATCATAAGTCTCGCCGCCCACTACATCGATCTTGCGCCATTCTTCCGGCCCCTGGAACACGTTGGAATAACGCTCGCGATACATCTCCGGCGAGAGCGAGGATTTCATCAACGCGTCGATCTCGTGATTGCTCGGCCAGATGTCTTTCAAGAAGACGTCATTGCCGTCCGCGTCCTGGCCTAGCGGATCGCTGGTCAGGTTGATCTTGGTGCTGCCGGCCAGCGCATAAGCCACGACCAGCGGCGGTGAGGCGAGATAATTGCCGCGCGTCTGCGGGCTGACCCGGCCCTCGAAATTCCGGTTGCCGGACAGGACGGCGGCGGTCGCCAGATCGCCCTCGTCGATCGCCTTGGCGATCGCGTCCGGCAGAGGCCCCGAATTCCCGATGCAGGTGGTGCAGCCATAACCGACAAGATCGAAGCCCAGCGCGTCGAGATCGTCCTGGACACCGGCCTTGATCAGATAGTCGGTCACGACCTGGGAGCCCGGCGCCAGCGAGGTCTTGACCCACGGCTTGACGCTGAGCCCCTTGGCCCGCGCCTTCTGCGCCACCAGCCCGGCGGCCAGCAGGACCGAGGGGTTCGAGGTGTTGGTGCAGCTGGTGATCGCGGCGATCACCACATCGCCGTCATCCAGCGAATAGTCGGTCCCTTCGATCGGAACCGAGGCGTCGCTGTGCCCGCGTTCGGCGAAGACGGTCGCGATCGACTCGGGCATGGCGCTGAGCGGCACCCGGTCCTGCGGCCGTTTCGGACCGGCCAGCGAGGGCTCGACGGCCGAGATGTCGAGCTCCAGCGTGTCGGTGAAGACCGGCTCGACCGAGCCCGGCTCACGCCACATGCCCTGTGCTTTCGCATAAGCCTCGACCAGCTTCACCCGCGACTCGTCGCGGCCGGTGAAGCGCAGATAGTTGAGCGTCTCCGCATCGACCGGGAAGATGCCGCAGGTCGCGCCATATTCCGGCGCCATATTGGCGATGGTCGCGCGGTCGGCCAGGGTCAGACTGTCGAGCCCGTCGCCGAAGAACTCGACGAACTTGCCGACCACGCCCTTGGCGCGCAGCATCTGGGTGACGGTCAGGACCAGATCGGTCGCGGTCAGGCCTTCGCTCATCGCGCCGGTCAGTTTGAAGCCGACCACTTCCGGCACCAACATCGAGATCGGCTGGCCCAGCATCGCGGCCTCGGCCTCGATCCCGCCGACGCCCCAGCCCAAGACGCCCAACCCGTTCACCATGGTCGTATGGCTGTCGGTGCCGACCAAAGTGTCCGGATAGGCGACCGACTTGCCCGGATTGGCGCGGTCTTCCGAGACCCAGACGGTCTGGGCGAGATATTCGACATTGACCTGGTGGCAGATGCCGGTGCCCGGCGGCACGACGCGGAAATTGTCGAACGCGTCCTGACCCCAGCGCAGGAAGCTATACCGCTCGCCATTGCGCTCGAATTCCAGATCCATGTTCTTCTTGAAGGAATCCTTGCCGCCGAAATGATCGACCATGACCGAGTGATCGATCACCAGATCGACCGGCGAGAGCGGGTTGATCTTCTGCGGATCGCCGCCCATCGAGACCATCGCCGCGCGCATCGCCGCCAGATCGGCGACGGCGGGGACGCCGGTGAAATCCTGCATCAACACGCGGGCCGGGCGATAGGCGATCTCGCGGGTCGATTTGCGCTCCTTGAGCCACTCGGCCAGCGCCTTCACATCCTCGGTCGAGACCGTGCGCTCATCCTGAAAGCGCAGCAGATTCTCCAGCAGGACTTTCATCGAAAAAGGCAGGGTCGAGACATCGCCGATCACCTCCTGCGCCGCCTCAATCGAGAAATAGTCAAACGCGTCGCCGTCCACTGTCAGGGTGCGGCGGGTGTTCAAGGCGTCCTGCCCGGTCATGGTCATCGAGACACACTCCTTCGCTCATCGTGATTGCTCACGGCGTTCAAGCGCCCGGGGAGGAAGCGGTAAGAGACGCAGCGGCCGACGCCGCCCCAAACCACTCTGGCCCCCCGGACGGCCCCCAACGCCGCCACGCGCTGTGTTTAGGCGGAAACTAGGCCTCTGTCACGCCCCACCAAGAGGCGATAAGCGCGGGATATCAGCGCAGCGGCGGGGTTCGTGCGAGACGAGAAAAGGCGCGGCGGGTCGCAAGCGTGACTCGCCGCGGAATCGCCGCCATGTTTGCGCGTATGGAAGGGTTTCCGGAAAATCTGAAAGCGTTTTGGGATGCTCTTGCGACGCATGCGGGGCCGATTGGCGCACTGGCGGCGTTGGTCGCCATCGTCGCGACGGTTGTCGGAGGCATGGCATGGCTTTTGGGGAAGCTTCTCCTCCGAAAAACCCCGCCAACTACGCAAAACGTATCGCCGGAAATGCTCGACCGCGTTGAGGAGCTTGGCGCCACCAAGAACGCGCTGACCGAGGAACAGAGAAAGTCAGACGGAAAGGACAAGGTTATCGCCGCGCTCGAGGTGCAAAACGCCGCACTGCTCGCCGATAGGGAACAGCGCAAACAGGTCGAAGAAGCGGTCGATGCGCTACAATCCGACGCGACACGCGAGTCGGAAGGCGCAGAGAACGTGGAGGAGGCGCTAGCTTTGCTGGAACAAGGCGACACAGCGGAAGCCGAAACCCTGTTCGCACGCATCGAAGCACGGGAAACCGCGCAAGGCGCCGCGCACAACGTCCAAGCCGCTGAGGCCGCGAAACATATCGGCGCGCTCGCCTTTCTGCACGACACCGACAAGGCGCTCAACGCCTACGACCGCGCCACGACCCTCAACCCAGACGACGCCGAGGCCTGGAACCAACTGGGTCACCTGCATTTCCGCAAAGGCAATCTCGATCCGGCGGAACACGCGTATCTCCGGGTCGAGGCTTTGGGAAACAAGCTCGACGACAAGACGCTTCTCGCCATCGCAGCAGGAAATCTAGGGATCATCGCTCAAACGCGCGGTGATCTCGACGAAGCCGAGCGGTTCCATCGAAAATCCCTCGCCCTCAATGAGGCCGTTGGCCGCGTAAAGGGCATGGCGAATGCGTACGGCAATCTTGGCATCATTGCCCAAGTTCGGGGTGATCTTGAGGACGCCAATGAACTCCATCGCAAAGCCCTCTCAATCGAAAAAGTACTAAGCGACAAAGAAGGCATGGCGAGCGAATACAGCAATCTCGGGCTCATCGCCCAAACACGCGGTGATCTAAACGTCGCCGAGGCCTACCATCGCAGGTCCCTAGCCATCGAAGAGGCACTAGGCAGCACGGAAGGCATAGCCAGCCAATGCGGCAATCTAGGACTCATTGCTCAAATACGAGGCGATCTCGACGCTGCCGAAGAACTTTTTTGCAAGTCCCTCGCTCTCAACAAAGAGCTGGGCCGCAAAGAAGGCATAGCGAACGCGTGCGGCAATCTTGGACTCATTGCCCTAGAGCGTGGCCACCTCGACAATGCCGAAGATCTAATCCGTAAAGCCCTTGCCATCGATGAGGTGTTGGGAATCCGAGAAGGCACGGCGAAATGCTACAGTAATCTCGGATTCATCGCTCAGACGCGTGGCGATCTCGTGAACGCCGAAGAGTACCATCGGCAAGCACTAGCGATTGGGAGAGCGCTAGGCAGCAAAGAAAGTGCTGCAATCTCCATTGGCAATCTTGGTATCATTGCTCGAAAGCGGGGCAATCTCGACGCCGCCGAGGAGTTCTTTCGTGAATCGCTCGCCTTCAGCGAGGAGCTGAACCACAAGGAAGGCATGGAAAAATCCTATGGAAATCTTGGTACCGTCGCTGAAACACGCGGGAATCTCGAGGTCGCGCGGGAACATTGGGAGCGGGCCTATGCGCTGTTTGCGGAAATTGGCGCGTCGCCAGAAGCGGCACAGACGGCGGCTATGTTGAAAGGATTGGCTGAAGAGGACGGTCGCTGATCAAAGCCTCCTTTGCCGTCACGCCGGCCCGCGAGCCGGCGTCCATCGGGCGGCCCCATGGGCCCCGGATCAAGTCCGGGGCGACACGTTAGCGAAGGGTGCTACGCTTGGGTCGCGTCATCGCCTTTCCGCATGCGGGCTAAGAACGCGTCCCTATCAAAAGGGCGCGGCGGGCCGCTGGCGAGGCCTTCATCGACCAGCGACTGCAGTTCGGTGATAGCGGTCTGGCGGTCTTGATCGCGGCGGATCAGGTCGCGGATATAGTCGCTGACATTGCTGTAGCGACCGCCTTTGGTCTGGCCCTCGACCCAGTCTTTCATCGGATCGGGCAGCGATACGTTCATCGTCGCCATGGGCGCCTCCTTGCACAGGGACAATGACGGATATTGCCAAAGACTGTCAAACAGTCGCCGCGCCGCCCTTACTGTCACGCCGGCCTCCGAGCCGGCGTCCATCGGGTGGCGCCATGGGCCCCGGATCAGGTCCGGGGCGACGGTTTTGTCGGTGGCCGCCTACGTCACCGCGCTGCGCTGTTTGAAGGCTTCGGTGTCCCAAGCGCAGGTCTCGAGGATGATCCGCAGCCGTTCGACCGCGTCCCAGATATCGGCGTAACCGATATAGAGCGGGGTGAAGCCGAAGCGCATCAGGTTGGGGGCGCGGAAATCGCCGATCACGTCCTGGGCGATCAGGGCCTGCATGATCGGATAGCCGTTGTCGGACCCAAAGGAGACCTGGCTGCCGCGTTGCGCGGCGTCGCGCGGGCTGGCGAGGGTCAGGCCGTGGCCGGCGCAGCGGCTCTCGACCAATTGGATGAACAGGTCGCTCAGCGCTTTCGACTTCTCCCGCACCAAGCCCATATCGACCGTGTCGAAGACCGACAGCGCCTGATCGAAGGCGGCGAAGCTGAGCACCGGCGGCGTGCCCACCAAATGCCGCGCGATCCCCGGCGCCGGCCGGTAGTCGCCGTCAAACGCGAAGGGCGCTTCATGCCCGAGCCAACCGCTCAAGGCTGGATTTATGGCGTCCTGCAGCCGCTCGGCCACATAGAGAAAAGCGGCCGCGCCCGGCCCGCCATTGAGATATTTATAGCCGCAGCCGACCGCGAAATCCGCATCGCTTCCGTTCAGATCGACCGGGAAGGCGCCGGCGCTATGCGCCAAATCCCAGAGCACGAGCGCGCCCGTCTGATGCGCCGCTTGGGTGGTCGCCGCCATGTCAAGCATCCGGCCAGTCCGGTAATCGACCTGGGTCAGCATCACGACCGCGACATCCTGGTCGAGCGCGCCAGACAGATCGGCGCCGTCCTCGACCAACCGCAGCTCATACGTCCCGCCTAGGAGGTCGATAAGGCCCTGCGCCATATAGAGGTCGGTCGGGAAATTGCCTTTCTCCGACAGGATCACGCGTCGGCTCGGCCGTAATTTCAGGGCGGCGGTCAGAAGCTTGAAGATATTGATCGAGGTGGAATCGGCGGCGATCACTTCCCCAGGCGCGGCCCCGATCAGACGCGCAAGTTTCGCGCCGATCCGGGGCGCCAGACCCATCCAGTCATTCTTATTCCAACTGGTGATCAGGTCGCAGCCCCATTCGCGGCAGACCACATCCGCCACCCGCTCCGCCACGCCATGCGGCAAGACGCCCAGCGAGTTGCCGTCTAGATAAATCAGCCCCTCGCGCAATTCGAAGAACGAGCGATACGCCCGCAAGGGGTCAGCTAGGTCGCGCGCCTCCAAATCGGCGCGGGTCAGGTCCGTCATGATATCCTCGGGTTCCAGGCGATGCGGTCGGCTAGAAGACAAAGCCTCAAGCGACCAGGGTGCGCAACTCCCGCCCGACCACCGCCAGCATGGCGAGATCGAGCTGCGGCAATTGCTGCAACTCGCCGAGCAGCAGATCGACCCGCTCGACCGCCTCCGCCCGCCGCGCGGTCCAGGCCTCGACGGCGCCGGCCTGCGCGCCGCCCGCCGCCAGGACTCGGCTTGTGATCTCCGATTGCAGGCTCCATAGATCGTCGATCATCGCCGCCAGCGCCATCCGATGCCATTGCGTGTCCGCCGGGATCTTGTTGGCCGAGGAGCGCAGCCAGTCGAGCCCAAAGCGCCCGCCTAGCGAGGAATAGACGATGCCGACATCCTTGACCGGCTGCGACGTCGCGTTGGCCAGCCGCACCACATCGCAGGCCGAGGACAGCACCTTCAGCTCGCCGACCGCCCGGGCCAGATCGTCGGGCACGCCCTCGGCGCGGAACCGTTGGCTGCGTTTGGCGAGCGCCGCATGCGCGTGATCGCCCAGCACTTCACCCAACGCCGGGGCGAGAATATCGACGCCGCATTTATAGGTCTCCACATTGCCGGCGATATCCAGCGGATGTTCGCCATTGCGCAGGAACCATTCGGTCATCCGTTCGATCGTGCGGCTGGTCTCATGCAGCATCGCGGTCTGGGCCGCGCTGTCCGCCTGGCTGTCCAACCCCTCGATCCGGGCCCACAGGGCGCGCAGATCGAAAACCTCGCGGACGATCGTATAGGCCCGCGCGATATCGGGCGCGGACAGGCCGGTCCTGATCTTCAACTCATTGACGAAGCTGGGACCGGTCCGGTTGATCATCGAGTTGGTGACCGAGGTCGCGATGATCTCGCGCCGAAGCCGATGATTGGCGACGCTGTCGGGGAACCTCTTGATCAAGACCGGCGGGAAATAGCGCTCCAGATCGATCGACAGTTGCGGGTCGTCCGGCAAGTCGCTGTCCAGCAGTTCCTGGTAGCTGATGTTCTTGGCGTAGGCCAGCAACACGGACAGCTCCGGCCTGGTCAGACCTTTACGCGCCTGAAGTCGGTCGGCGATTTCCTCGTCGTCCGGCAGGAATTCCAGCGCGCGATCCAAGGCGCCGCCGCGCTCCATCGCCCGCATCAGCCTTTGGTGGCGGTCGAGCACGCCGGACGCCCGGCTCTCGGTCACCGAGATCGATTGAGTCTGCTGGTAATTGTCGCGCAGGACATGCTCGGCGACCGCATCGGTCATCTGCTCGAGCAACTTGTTGCGCTGCTTTTCCGTCATATCGCCGCGGGCGACGACATCGCCAAGCAGGATCTTGATATTCACCTCATGATCCGAGCAATCGACCCCGGCGGAATTGTCGATCGCGTCCGTGTTGCAGCGCCCGCCGCGAGAAGCGAACTCGATCCGGCCGCGCTGGGTGATGCCCAGATTGGCGCCCTCGCCCAAAACCTTGCAGCCCAGCTCATCGCCATTGACGCGCACCGCATCATTGGCGCGATCCCCCGCCTCGGCGTGGCTCTCGTCGCTGTGTTTCACATAAGTGCCGATGCCGCCGAACCAGAGCAAATCGACCTGCGCCTTCAACAGCGCGTTGATCAGCACCGTGGGCGCCACCGCGTCCTCGGTCAGGCCTGTGATCTTCTGGATCTCCGGCGACAGGGGCAGCGACTTCTGTTTGCGCTCGAAAATCGCGCCGCCCTTGGATAGCAGGGATTGATCATAGTCGCCCCAACCCTTGACCGCATCGAACAGCCGCTTGCGTTCGGCGAAACTCTTGGCTGCGTCAGGATTTGGATCAACGAAGATATGCAGATGATTGAAGGCCGCAACCAGCCTTATATGCTCGCTTAGCAGCATGCCGTTGCCGAAGACGTCGCCGCCCATATCGCCGACGCCGACCACAGTAAAATCCTCTGACTGGGTATTGACACCCATCTCCCGGAAGTGGCGCTTCACCGATTCCCAGGCGCCGCGGGCAGTAATTCCCATTTTCTTGTGATCGTATCCGGCCGACCCGCCGGAAGCGAAGGCGTCGCCCAACCAATGACAACGCTGAACCGACACCGCGTTGGCGTAGTCGGAGAATGTCGCCGTGCCCTTATCCGCCGCGACCACAAGATAGGGGTCGGCCGCATCCTTGGCGACCACCCGCTTAGGCGCGATGATCTCGTCGCCTGACAGGTTGTCGGTGATGTCCAACATGCTGCCGATGAAGGTCTTGTAGCAGGCGACGCCCTCTTCCATGAAGGCGGCGCGGTCGCTCATCGGCGGCGGGCGTTTGAGCACAAAACCGCCCTTCGACCCGACCGGCACGATCACGGCGTTCTTGACCTGCTGCGCCTTGACCAAGCCCAGCACCTCGGTCCGGAAATCCTCGCGCCGGTCCGACCAGCGCAAGCCGCCGCGCGCGACCATGCCGAAACGCAGATGCACGGCTTCGAAGCGCGGCGCATAGACGAAAATCTCGCGCAAGGGCGCCGGTTGCGGCAGCTCGTCGATATTGCGGGCGTCGAATTTCAGCGACAGAGCCGGCTTCGCGCAACCGTCCGCGTCGAGCTGGTAGAAATTGGTCCGCAACGTCGATTGAACGATATTCAGGAAGCGCCGGATGATCCGGTCTTCGTCCAGATTATCGACCGCGTCCAAGGCGGCCTCGATCTCGGCGGTGATCTCGCCCTCCCGGCCGTCCCGGTCGCCTTCGAAATCCGGGTCGAACCGGGTGCGGAACAGGGCGGCGAGCGATCGGGTCAGACCAGCGTTCTTGGAAAGGGTCTGCTCCATATAGTCCTGGCTGAAAGGGATCGAGGCCTGGCGCAGATATTTCGAATAGGCGCGCAGCACCACGACATCCTGCCAGGACAGACCGCCGAACAGCACCAGTTGGTTGAACCCGTCATTTTCGATCTCGCCAGTCCAAGTCCGCGCGAAGCTCTCGTGAAACGGTTCGCGCACGACGGTCGGATCCACGCCGCGCCCGTCCAGGGTCTCTAGGCCGAAATCATGGATATAGACGGACCCCGCGGACCCGGTCCCGCCGTCTGCCTCGTCGGACGGTGTGACTTGGAAGGGTTGCTCCTCCATGACCTTCACGCCCATATTCTCCATCATCGGCATGACGGTGGAGAGCACCACAGGCCCGCCGACATGATACAGTTTGAAGCGCAGTTGATGCGGCTCCGCTTCGATCGGGTGATAGAGGTTGACCCGGATCTGGCCGTCTTTTCGCGCCGCCTCGATCTGGTTGATGTCGAACAGCGCGGTCTGCACGTTGAACCGGTCGCAATAGGAGACAGGAAACGCGCCCTTATAGCGGCGGAACAGGTCGAGGCCGCGTTCCTCGCCCAAACTCTCGACCAAGGCTTGGCGCAGCTTGTCGGCCCAAGTCCGGCCGGCGTCGCGCAAACGCGCCTCGATCTGGCGCTGGTCATAAGCGGGCACCGCGCCAGGCGTCGTCTTCACGATGAACAGGACGCGGCTCAGGACCTCGTCGGTCATAAAGGTATAGTAGGCGGCGATCGCCCCGGCGAAGCTCTTGGCCAGGATCTCGCCCAGCCTTTCGCGCAGGCTGGAGGAGAAACGGTCGCGCGGCACATATACGATCGCCGAAATATAGCGTTGGAACATGTCCGGGCGCAGGAAGACCGAGATACGGGCGCGCTCCTGAAGATTGTGGATGCCCGCGGCGATTTCCGACAGCAGCGCCTCGTCGATCTGGAACAGCTCGTCGCGCGGATAGGTCTCGAGAATGTGGGTCAGCGCTTTGCCGCTATGGCTGTGAGGCCGGTGGCCGGAGCGGGTCATCACGGCGTCCACCTTGCGCCGCAGGAAGGGAATTTCGCGCGGACTCTGGTTATAGGCGCTGCTAGTCAAGAGGCCGACGAAGAGATGCTCGCCAATCGGCTTGCCCTTGGCGTTGAATTTTCGGACGGCGATCGTGTCCATATGGACGCGGCGATGCACGGTCGAGCGGTTGTTGGCCTTGGTCACCCGGATCAATTCGGGCTGCAGCATCGCCTCCTGAACCGCCGGCGGTGATTTGCCGAGATCGCGCAGCCCTTCGAAGACAGCGCGCGCCGGGTCGCGCAAGACGCCGAGCCCAGCGCCTTCAATCATTTGCATCTTCGCCGTGGCGCCCGATCCCTTATAGGCGGCTTCGCGATACCCCATGAAGGTGAAATGGTCGTCATGCAGCCACTGGACGAAAGCGGCCATTTCGGCGACCGCCTTTTTGTCCATATGCACCGGCGGCGAGACTTTCAGGTCCTTGGCGATCGCCTGGGCGTGCGCCCGCATCGGCCGCCAATCCTCGACGCAGGCGCGCACATCCTGCAAGACGTGACGTAGGCCGGCCTCAATTTCGGCGAGAGCCTCGGCGGAGGTCTCCTCGTCGATTTCGACATGCATGAAACTTTCGTTCGGTAGGTCCTTCGGTCGTTTCGCCGCCAACGGGAAATCGACGGCGGCGCCGGCCGCGTCCCGTTCGACGCCGAAGACCGGATGGATGACGAGATGCACGGTGGTGTCCTGGCGCGCCAACTCCATGGTGACGCTGTCGACCAGGAAAGGCATGTCGTCATTGACGATCTCGATGACCGTGTGGGTGGAGTGCCAGCCATGCTCTTCGAAGCGCGGATTGTAGACCCGAATCTTGGCTTCGCCGGGCGCGCGTTTCCGCCCGTAGTTCCACATCGAGATCGCGGCGCCGTAAAGATCTTCGATCTCCAGCTCCGCCATGTCGTGGACCGGGGCGTAACGGTAGAAATGATCGACGAAATTCCGCGCGCAGACCGCCTTGTCGCCGCTCTGCCGCTTTTCGATGAGACCGTGAATCTTCTCAAGCAGGTCCTGCTTAAGCGCTTCCGATCGTGGCGCCATCTCTCTTCCCCAAAGATTGCCGAGACCGTCGCGACCTGTCGCACGCAGCGCCGTCGGGCCTTCGTCCAGGTCCCCATCCCGCATCCGTCGCCTCCGGCGGGGCCTTTCGACCGGGGCGGCGGTTTAGTCTTTCTTTATGCAGGGACATTAGTGTCTTTCCGTGAAAAGACAAAGGGTTAGCCTGAGCGATTTTAAGAGGTAACGGCGCGGTCCCGCCTCGTCCATAAAGGCGGATTGTCACTCTTTAGGCTAGACGGATTCGCCCAAAGCAGTCGGGTCCATCCCAAAGGCGGCGCGGCTAGGCCGAATAGGCGGTGCGGATCTCGCGCGCCAGGGCGTCCTTGACCTCGGCCGGCGCGAAACTGGCGGCCAGAGCGGCCAGATTGGCGTCGCGAAACGCCTCTCGGCCCCAACCGAAAGTGCGTTCGAGCGCCAGATACTCCGCCGAGAGCGTCGTATTGGTCACGGTGCGCCCATCGGTGTTGATCCCGATCGACAGTCCGGCGTCGCGCAGCGCCTGCACCGAATGGTCCGCGAAATCAGCGAAGACGGCGGTTTGGATATTTGAGGTCGGACAGACCTCCAGATGCACGCCGCGCTCGCCAAGCATATCGACCACCGCCGGGTCCTCGATGCTGCGCACGCCGTGACCGATTCGGCTGACGCCAAGCTTCTCCAACGTCTCATGAACGCTGTCCGCGCCTTTGGCCTCGCCAGCATGGGCGATCACGTCCAAGCCTTCGGCCCGCAGTTTGGCGTAACCGGCTATATGCGCGTCCAGCGGGTGGCTGTTCTCGTCAGCGGCCAGATCCATTGCGACCACGCCCTGATCGGCGTAGCGCAAGGCCAGGTCGGCGGTCAGAAGCGTCTCCGCCTCGGTATAGTGCCGCAAGGTGCAGAGGATCATGCGGCAGGTGATCCCGTCCCGCTCGGCGGCCTTATGCATCGCCTCCAGCGCGGTTTCGACCACCAGTTCCGGGGCCAAGCCTTCGCGCGTGTGCAGCAAGGGGGCGAAACGCAGCTCCGCATAACGCACATTGTCGGCGGCCAACTGATCGACCATATCGTCGACCGCCAGCGCCACCGCTTGTTTCGTCTGCATCAGGGCGATCGCCGGATCGACGCAGACCAGAAACTCAACCAGGTCCTCACAGCGTGTCGGCCCGATGAACGTATTGCGCCAATCAGCTAGCCTTGTGCCGGGCGACAGATCACGCACCGCGCGATAACTCAGGGAACAATCGATATGGACATGCAGTTCGACCTTGGGGAAGTTCCGCCAGGTTTCCTGCGCCTCAAACATCGGCATGGCGCTGCTCTCTTTTTCTTCTTCTTATGATGTGGCGCGTGTTCTAGACCCGCGCCAGTCCAGCGCAAAGAGAAATCTGCTCATTGTCCCGAGTCCCTGACAAACGCTCAAAAATGCTCGGGCCGCAGGACCTCGACATCGGACAGCGAGACGATCCCCATCTGGCGCTCCACCACGCCGCGCACCGCGCGCAGGATTTCCGGCACGCGCTCTTCATCAAGCACGATCAGGACCTGAACCATCCGGCCGGCGTCGGACGACAGCGCGTCGCGCCGCCACGACCCGCTCCTGCCGCGCCCGGCCAGGGCGGGCAGCACCGTGTAGCCAGGCGCATCCAAGTCATCCAACAGGGTCAGCAGACGGTTGAGGAACGGCGCCTCGATGATGATCGAGAGACGCTTTTTCGGGAATGTCGGCAGCTTTTCCATGGCGTTTCCTTGCTTCCCGTCCCTGTTATGTCAGCCAATCGGCATAGGTGATATACAAAGGAATCCCGATCGTCAGATTGAAGGGGAAGGTGATCGCCAGCGACAGGGTCAGATAGAGCGACGGCCGCGCCTCCGGAAGCGCCAGACGCATCGCCGCCGGCACCGCGATATAGGAGGCGCTGGCGGCCAGCACCGTCAGCAGCGCGACCCCGCCCGTATCCATGCCGATCAAGGCCCCCGCCGCGCCGCCCAGCAACCCGCCGACAGGCGGCATATAGAGCCCGAATCCGAGCAAGGCGGGCGTCAGGTTCTTGCGCGCCTGGCGCAGTTCGCCGCCCGCCACCAGGCCCATATCCAGCAGGAACAGGCATAGCACGCCGGTAAACGGCGCGACGATGAAGGGCGCGATGTCGTTATAGCCCTGCTCTCCGGTGATCAGCCCGACGATGAAGGCGCCGACCAGCAGCAGGACCGAGCCGTTCAGCGCCGCCTCGCGCCATGGGGTCTCACCCTGGACCGGGCCCCCCGCCTTCGACCGGGCGAGGAAGAGCGCCGTGGCGATCGCCGGCACTTCCATCGCCGCCGCCGCCGCCACCATGATGCCCGGATAGGACAGGCCCGCCGCCTCGATCGCCGAGGTCGCCGCGATGAAGGTGACGATCGAGATCGAGCCGTAATGGGCTGAAATCGCCGCCATATCGACCTGCGGCAAGGCGGTGGTCAGCTTCAGGAAACCGAAGGCGATGAACGGGATCAGGAAACTCAGCACGACCGCGGCGGCGATCACCGCGACCAGATCGAACCCCAAACCATGCGCGCCGGCCGCGACCCCACCCTTGAAGCCGATCGACAGCATCAAATAGAGCGACAGGCCCTTGGCGATGGCTTCCGGGATCGACAGGTCCGAGCGCATCAGCGCCGCTGCGACGCCCAACGCGAAAAAGAGCACCGGCGGAGAAATCAGATTCTGCGCCGCAAGCTGCCAGTCCATACTTTGCAGGTCCCCTTATTGACCCGGCCCCCGACGAGACCGGAGCGCTGTGTAGGCGGCGCGACGGATCAATGCAATGGCGCAGGTCCGAGGGTGCAGAGGCGGGCCGGGCGCCGGCTCAGCTTGGGAAGGTCGGGTTGACGACGCCGGACTGGGCCAGGGCGACAGCGTGATAGATACCGAAAATCGGCAGCCCGAGCGCGGATTGCGCCGCCGCCGCATAGGGCTGCAGGTTCGTGCATTCCAACACCAAGGCGGCGGTGTCGGGCTCGTCCTCGACGAGCCGGCGGCACACGTTCGTGAAATCCGCAGCGATCTTTTCGGCGTCGAAGGCGTTTTCCGAGCCGGCCGCCGTATCGAGTATCGCCTTGGTGAAGGCGGGGCTGTCTTCCATGCCGCGGACATAGACCCTATGCGATGAGGCGACGCCGGCCGCCTCGAGATGCCAGCGCGACAGATGTTCGGCTTGGGCCGTGATCACGCCGACCGGTCGGCCGCCAACCATCTGTGAGACGAGCGGGATCAGGGTCAGGCTGGACAGGACGACCGGGATGTCGACCGACGCCGCCAGCGCATCCTGAAACGGCGAGAGGAAGCCGCAGCTTGATGTGATGGCGCCGACCCCTTCGCGCTCTAATTCCTGCGCGGCGTCGATGAAAGCCGGCAGGAACGGGCGGGCGCGGGCGACATCGCCGACAATGACGTCCTGCGTCGCCCCCGCAACCGTCTTCAGCCGCACCGGAAATCCGAACGTCCGCGCGCTGGCGATGTCGCCGGGCACGCGCGGAAATCGGGTGTCCAACACAAGCACGCCGACGGCGTCCCGCCCTGCTTTGGCCATGGCGCGACGCTCTATTTGCTCAGGACTTCAGGCAGCCAGGTCGCGATTTCCGGAACCATGACCAGGAAGACGATGAAGACGCACATCACCAGGAACATCGGGAAGGACGCGCGGGAGATGAAGCCCATATCCCGGCCGGTCATGCCCTGAAGCACGAACAGATTGAACCCGATCGGCGGCGTGATCTGGGCCATCTCGACGACGATCATCACATAGACGCCGAACCACAGCATGTCGAACCCAGCGGCGCGCACCATCGGCTCGATCACCGCCATGGTCAGCACGATCGAGGACAGCCCGTCCAAGAAACAGCCAAGGATAATGTAAAAGATGGTCAGAATGGCGATCAGGGCGAGCGGCGACAGGTTCCAAGCCTCGATACCCTCGGCCAACGCTTTGGGGATCCCGGTGAAGCCCATGGCGAGCGAGAGGAATCCGGCCCCCATCAGGATCAGCATGATCATGGCGGTGGTCCGCACCGCGCCGATCACGCTCTCGGTGACGCTTTGCCAGGTCAGGCTGCGTTGCAAGGCGGACAGGATGAAGGCGCCGAGGACGCCCAGCGCCGCCGCCTCCGTCGCCGTGGCCACGCCGGTATAGATCGACCCGATCACAGAGCCGATCAGCAGCAGGACCGGCAACAGATCCAACAAGCGCCCAAAAATACCGGAGACATTGACGTCGATCTGCGGCTTGAAGGTGCCGCGCTTCACCAGCGACCACAGGATCACATAGATCATGAAGAAGAGCGCCAACCCCAGACCCGGCAGCATCGCCGCCATGAAGAGCTTCGAGATGCTCTCATTCACGGTCACGCCATAGATGATCATCGAAATCGACGGCGGGATCAGAAGGCCCAGCGTGCCGGCCCCGGACAGGGTGCCGATGATCATATGCTCCGGATACTCGCGGCGCCGCAGTTCCGGGATCGACATCTTGCCGACGGTCGCCACCGTCGCCGCCGAGGAACCGGAGATCGCCGCGAAGACGGCGGAGGCGCCGATATTCACATGCAGCAACCCGCCGGGCAGGCGCTGAAGAAACGGCGCCAGCCCGCGAAACAGCGTCTCGCTAAGCTTTGTCCGGAACAGGATTTCGCCCATCCAGATGAAGAGCGGCAGGGCGGTCAGGGTCCAGGAAGACTGTTCGCCCCAGACCGTGACCGCCATGGACAGGCCGATCGGCGTCGAGGTGAACAGGAACATGCCGACTATGGCGGTGGCCAACAAAGCCGCGCCGACCCAGACGCCCATGCCGAGCAGGACGAACAGCGTCGCCACGAAGACGATGATGGAGAGAGTTTCGCTCATCCGACCGTCACCCGTCCGACTGATCCAGATCAGGCTTGATCGCGTCGTAGTCGAATAGGGCCTGCAGGAAGGTGTGGATCACCGAAACAGCCAGCAGGGCGGCCCCGATCGCCACCGGCGTCTGCGGAATCCACAAGAGGATCGCGTCGGCGCCCTCGCTCCGCTCGCCCCATTGGTAACTTTCGATCGCCAGGAACGCCATGTAGTAGGCGAGGAAGAGGCTGATCAGCGTCGCAAAACCGAGGCAGAATATCTCGATCCCCCGCCGCTTTGACCCGCCCGCGCGCTGAATGAACAGCGCAACCCGAATATGGCCGTTCGACCGGAACGTATAGGCGAGGGCGAGAAAGGTGCTGGTCGCCATGACGTAGCCGGCCATGTCACTGGCGCCGCCAGCGTAAAGCCCGATCAGCCGCGCCAGGATGCTGTACAGGATCAGCAAGGCGAGCAGCACCAAGAGGGCGCCGGCCATGAAGGCCGCGATATTATAGACCCGGTCGAGTGCGTCGGATATCGCCCGCACAGAGATCCCCTTGCGCGGCGCGTTGGGCGGCCCTTCCCCAAGAGCCGCCCGCGCCGCATGTTCCGCCCGAGACTATTGGGCGTAGGCTTCCAGAACGGCCTTGCCGGCGTCGCCGGCCCGCTCAAGCCACGCGTCGCGCAGCTCGGCGCCGACGGTTTCAAAAGCCGCCGTCATGTCCGCGTTCAGCGTTCCGACATTCATGCCGTTCTCTTTGAACTGCTCGACGTACCAGCTGTCGAGTTCTTCGGCCTTGGCCCAGCAGTTCTGCTCAGCCGTGGCGGCGGCTTCGGTGATCACGGCGCGCGTGGCGTCGTCCAGGCCAGACCAGGCCCCCTGGTTGACGATGACCATGTTGCGCGGCAGCCAGGCCTTCACGTCATAGTAATAGTCGACATGTTCCCAGAGCTTGCGGTCGAAACCGGTCGAGCCCGACGAGATCATCGACTGCGCAACGCCGGTGGCGAAAGCCTGCGAGAGCTCCGCGGCCTCGATCTTCGTCGGCAGCATGCCCAGCCCTTCGGCCATTTTCGACGTCGTGGCGTTGTAGGCGCGGAATTTCAGACCTTCGATCGCCTCCAGACTGTCCGCCGCGCGCACCGAATAGAAGCCTTGGGGCGGCCAGGGGCAGGAATACAGGAAATGCACGCCCGCCTCATCCAGGGTTGAGACCAGGGTCGGCTTCGACGCGTCATAGAGCTTCTTCGCGTCGGCGAAGCTGGTCGCCAGGAAAGGCACGGAATCCAGCTCATAGAGCGCGTTTTCATTGCCGAGCGCGGAAATCAGACGCTCGCCGATCGGGGCCAGCCCGCGGCGCACCGCGCCGAAAATCTCCGACCCGCCGAACAGCGAGCCGCTGGGATGCGTGACGATCTCCAAATCCGATTTGGCCGTAACCTCGGCGGCGAATTCGGCGGCGATCTCCGAATGATAGTTGGTCGCCGAATAGGCCAGCGCCATGTCCCATTTCTGGGCCAGGGCCGGCGCACCGGACAGCGCAAAGGCGGCGCCGGCGATCAGCAGTGACTTCAAACGCATTACTATCTCCTCTGTTCAGGTCGTCTTGTTGATTCTTGGAATTCAACCGGTCGAATCAGCCCTTCCCCCGAAAAGCTCACTGTGTCTCATAAGCCATTAGGACAGATATCTCTCCGGGAGAAAAGGGCCAGGATCGAACGGGGACGGGGCCCCCTCCATCAGGTCCGCCAAGAGGCGCGCGGTGCCAGGGCCGGTGCTGAATCCGATATGCTGATGGCCGAAGGCGAGCCAAAGACCCGGTCGGCGCGGCGCGGGTCCGATCATAGGCCGGCTGTCGGGTAGGGTCGGGCGGCGGCCGAGCCACGGCGTCTCGGAAAGCGGCGCGCCCAGTGGGAAGGCCTGTTTCGCCGCCCGGATCGCTGCATTCAGTTGCTCGGACCGCGCCGGCGCGTCGCGGCGGCTCAGTTCGACGCCCGAGGTCAGGCGCAGCCCGTGCGCCATCGGCGCCAGGACATAGCCGCCGGCGATGTCATAGGCGGGACGGCGCAGCCGGTTGTTGCCCGCGACCGAAAACTCCTGGTGATAGCCGCGCTCATAGATCATCGGGATCTCGAGCCCAAGCGGCGCCAGGAAGTCTTTGGACCAAGGCCCCAAGGCTACAACGAGACGATCGACCTCGTTTCGGGTCCCATCCGCGTCGATCAGGGACCAAACGTCGCCATGCGGCCCGACCCGGACGATCTCCGCCTGCCGGATGACGCCGCCGCGGTCGGCGAACAGGCGGGCGTAGTCCTTGACCAGACCGCCCGGATCGCTGACCGACCAGGCGTCCTTGATCCAGAGCGCCTTGGCGAAAATCGGGGCCAGCGACGGCTCATGCTCGCGCAAAGCGTCTCGGTCGAGCGCTTCGGTCGCCACGCCATAGGCGTCGAACAACCGCCGCAGCCCGGCGCCGGACTCATAGGCCGCCTCGGTGCGATGCAGATAGGTCCAACCGTCCTCTGAAAACCGCGCCGACGCGCCGGCCTCGTCGCGCAACCGGCCATGCTCTTCGATCGAACAGGCGATCAACGCGTCCAAGGCGCGGCAGGTTTCGGCGAACCGCGCCGGAGTCGCATTGCGCAGAAAGGCTGACAAGGATCGAACATCCCGCAGCAGATAGGGCAGGCTATAGCGCATCGCCGGGGCCCGGTTCGTCGCCAGACGCGGCAGGTTCTTCCAAAGCCCCGGACCATTGAGCGGGGCAAGCGACGACCGCGCGATGACCCCCGCATTGCCATAAGACGTTTCTTCCCCCGGCCCCCGCCGATCCAACAGCGTCACCGACGCCCCACGCCGCAACAGCGCCAGTGCGCAACACACCCCGACCATCCCGGCCCCAAGAACGGCGATGTTTGCTTTCATCGGAACCAAGACAGACGCAATTGGCGGACCCACGACGGTACGCTTCGGCATTCAACTGCGGATTGCATGTCGGAAAAGGAAAAACTGGAGCGGGCGATGAGATTCGAACTCACGACATCAACCTTGGCAAGGTTGCGCTCTACCCCTGAGCTACGCCCGCGTTTCCAGTCTGTGGGCCGATGCTTGGGTGACGCATCGGCGGGCTCCTGGCGGAGCCGCGCGGTTATGTCCCATCCGACGCGGCTTGGCAAGCGGCTTTCGCCCGCATCCTGAGCCTCGGCCCCCTGTCTCGGATTTGCGCAGCCTTGGCCCACGCGCTACATCGCGGGCTGGTTTTGACTCTCATCTTTTCTCTGGGGCGGCGAGGGCGCAGGCGATGCAGGACGCAATCGGTGAAGACGGACTGTATCAGCGTTTGGACGCTCTGAGGATTGCGCATCGCACGATCGAACACGATCCAGCCTTCACGGTGGCGGAATCGCAGGCGATCCTGGAACGAATCGATGCGGATCTCGGCGGCGCCTCGATCAAAAATCTTTTCCTGCGCGACAAGAAGAAGAGCGTCTGGCTGGCGGTGGTGCTGGAGGACCGCAAGGTCGATCTGAAGGCGCTGAAAACCGCCCTCGGCGCAAAGGGCAATCTGAGCTTCGGGTCGCCGGAATTACTGATAGAGTTGATGGGAGTGATTCCCGGCGCCGTCACGCCCTTCGGCGTGATCAACGATCGTGAGAACCGGATCGCCGTTGTGCTGGACAAAGCGATTTTCGATCAGTCCGAAGTCAACGCGCACCCGCTGCGCAACGACCGCACCACCCAAATCGCTTGCGCCGACCTGTTGACCTTCTTGAAAGCCGAAGGCAAGGACCCGACGATCCTGGATTTCGATGCGCTAAAGCCGTTGGGAGCGACCGAGGCGGCCGGCTGATCGGCCCGGCCGTGCGCCTCTAGCACCTTGCCATCTTCAGCGCGAACGGCCACATAACAGCCGTTGACCGCAAGCGACGCGCCAGCGCGGCAGGGACCGACCGCGCCAGAGACGCCAGAGACTAGGAACCCGCCCCGATGGAATTGAACCTCTCCGCCGCGCCCGGCGCCGAGACTTTGATCAAGGATTCGAGCACCGCCCAATTCGCGGTCGACGTGATCGACGCCAGCATGCAGACGCCGATCATCGTCGATTTTTGGGCCCCCTGGTGCGGACCCTGCAAGACGCTCGGCCCAGCGATCGAGCGGGTGGTCAAGAACGCCGGCGGTGCGGTGAAGCTGGTCAAGATCGATATCGACCAGAGCCCGGAGATCGCGCAGCAGATGCGGATCCAATCGATTCCGGCGGTCTATGCCTTCCATCAGGGCCGCCCGGTCGACGGCTTCGTCGGGGCCTTGCCGGAAAGCCAGATCAAGAGCTTCGTCGACCGCGTCTTGGCGGCGGCCGGCGGCGCCGCGGGTGAGAACCCGATCGAAGCGGCGCACGCCCAGGCGGCCGAATTGGCGGAGGCGGGCGACCACGCGGCCGCGGCCGACATCTTCCGACAATTGATCGATCACGATCCGACCGATGTGAAGGCCTTGGCCGGGTTCGCAACGGCGCTGATCAAGATCGGCCAGACCGACGACGCCCAGGCCTTCATCGAACAGCTCCCGGACGAGGTGACAAAGAGCCAGGAGATGGTCTCGGTCCTGGCGGCGCTCGAACTCGCGGCGCAAGGCGATCAGGCGCGCAATGAACTGGCGGCGCTGCAGGCCCGGGCGGACGCCGAGCCGGACAACCTTCACGCGCTCTACGACCTGGCCGTCGCCCAATCGGCGACCGGCGACAACGAACCGGCGATCGAGAACCTGCTGACGATCTTCAAGAAAGATCGGAACTGGAACGAGGAGGCGGCGCGGCTGCAGCTTCTGAAGATTTTCGAGGCCTTGGGCTTCAGCGATCCTTTGGCCCAGGACGGCCGGCGCCGGATGTCATCGATCATGTTCTCTTGATCGGGCGGCGCGGCGGATGAGCATCTTCGACCCCAGCTTCGACGATCTACCGGCGATCCTGCCGGTCTTCCCCCTATCGGGCGCGCTGTTGCTGCCGCACGGCATGCTGCCTCTGAATATTTTCGAGACCCGCTATCTGAACATGACCGCCGACGCGTTGAGCGGCGAACGCTTGATCGGCATGATCCAGCCTCGCCCGCGCGTGGAGACCGCCGCCCCGTCGAACGACAATGACCAAATGTCTGACAGCGGAGACGACGACTCCGACGACGCGGATGAGGAGGCTGGGCAGCCCGACCTGTTCGACATCGGCTGCGCCGGGCGGATTGTTCGGTTCGAGGAAACCGATGACGGCCGCTATCTGATCAATCTGAAAGGCGTGGCGCGATTTCGGGTCGGCGACGAGTTGGCGCTTAAGGACGGTTTCCGCCGCGTGCGCCCGGATTGGTCCGGCTTCGAGGCCGATTTGCGGGAAGATGACGGCGCCGAACTGAGCAAGGAGCGCTTGCTGAAATCCCTGCGCCCTTATTTCACCGGCCGCGGCATCGAAGCCAACTGGGACGTGGTCAACGACACGCCGGGCGGCCGCCTGGTGAATTCGCTGTCGATGATCTGCCCGTTTGAAGCGTCGGAGAAACAGGCGCTGCTGGAAGCGGCGACTCTTTCGGACCGGTTGGATGTTCTGACCTCGCTGATTGAGATGGCGGTTCTGGAGACCAGCCACGAGGAGCATGGACGGCAATGAGCGATGGTTCGGAAGAAGCCGGCGCGGCGCCCGAGAGCAAACAATCGAAAGACCCCGGACGGCAGGTCGATCCGAAACTACTGGAATTCCTCGTCTGCCCAGTGACCCATGGGCCGCTGAAATACGATCGCGCCGCGCAGGAGCTGATCAGCGAGCAGGCCGGCCTGGCCTATCCGATCCGCGACGGCATCCCGATCATGCTGGCCTATGAGGCGCGGGAGCTGGGTTCCTGACCCGGCGCACATGCTTCTCTGATGACCGACTCGTCCGACGATCGCCACTCGACCCAACATTGGCCGACCGAGATCAAACTGAAGAAGGCTGAAAAGCGCCTGATCGTCAGTTTTGACGACGGCGCGGTCTTCGATCTGCCGGCGGAATATCTCCGGGTCGAGAGCCCGTCGGCCGAAGTGCAGGGCCACGCGCCTTCCGAGAAAAAGACCGTGCCCGGTCGACGCCATGTCGGGATCATCGGCGTCGAGACGGTCGGCCATTACGCGATCCGCATCGATTTCGACGACCTGCATGACACCGGGATCTATACCTGGCGCTATCTATACCAGCTTGGCCAGGAACAGGAGTCGCGCTGGGCCGCCTATCTCGACGCCCTCGCCCGCGAAGGCCTGAGCCGCGATCCCTAGGGAGGGCTAACTGTCGTCGCGGCCAATACCCATAATGGCCGAGCCGACGGCGCAGGAACCGAAGGTCGTCGCGAAACCGGTGAAGAACAGGATGGCGGCGGCCAACGATTCCTCGCTCGCCAGCAACAAGCCGCCCAGCCCGCCGATATCGAGCTTCAGGATCACGGCCGCGCAGACGCAGCCCAGCGCCGCGCCGGAGACCGCGTTCACCGTCAGGACTCGGATCAGCCGTGTGTCGTTTTTGGCGCGCCGTCTCTGCATGGTTCCAGAGAGATAAGCGCCGCGCCTCACGCGGCAAGGCGGAAAGCGTCGCACCCGGCCGGCGCCAGGGATGTCGGGTTAGGAAGAATCCGGGCGTGACTTGCAAATCCGTCGCCCCGGACCTGATCCGGGGCCCATGTCTCCGCCCGATGGACGCCGGATCAAAGTCCGGCGTGACGGTTAGGCATGATGTTACCGCGTATCCCAATTAGGGAGGGCGCGCAGCTACAACGCCTCGCCGCGGATTAGGCGGGGGAGGTCGCCGACGACGCCCATCGCGTGGCGCATCAAGAGCTTCTTGACCGGCGGCATTCGGTCGACGGCGGCGAGGCCGAGATCGCGGGCCAGGCGCAGCGGTGGGATATCATTGGAGAACAGACGGGTGAGGCCGTCCGTGACCCCCGCCAGCAGGATATTGTCGAAGCGCCGCCATTGCTCATAGTGCCGCAGAACGGTCGGCGCGCCGATATCGAGGCCCAACCGCTTAGCGTCGACCAGCACCTCGGCCAAGGCGGCGACGTCTCGCAGCCCCATATTCAGCCCTTGGCCGGCGATCGGATGGATCGCGTGGCCCGCGTCGCCAACCAGGGCCAGACGGTCGCCGATATAAGTCTCCGCATGCTGCAGCGACAGCGGATAGGAGAAGCGCGGCCCCACCAATTCGATCTCGCCCAACCAATCGCCGAACCGCGTCTGGAGCTCGGCGAGAAAGGCCCCGTCCGCCAGGTCGGCGTAGCCGCGCGCCAAGTCTGACCGCTCCGACCAGACGACGTTGGAGCGGTTCTCGGTCATCGGCAGCATGGCGAAGGGCCCGCCGCGCAGAAACAGCTCGACCGCGACGCCGTGATGCGGCTCTTCATGCCGCACGGTGCAGACAAGCGAGGTCTGATCATAGGCCCAGCCCGTCAGTTTGATTCCGGCCCAGTCGCGCAGCGTCGAGAACTTACCATCCGCCGCCAGGCAGAGCGGCGCGCGCAGGGTCAGCGCCTCACCCGACTCCGTGTGCGCTGCCGTCAGTTCGGTATAACCAGCCTCGGTCTTCAGGTCGGTGGCGGCGTACGGCGCATACAGGGCGATCCGGTCGTCCCGCGCCATCGCGGCCCCCAGCGTGATCCGCGTGCGCCGGTTTTCGACGATATAGCCGAACGGGTCCGCGCCGATCTCGCGATGATCGTAATGCAGGAACAGCGGCGAGACGCCGTCGAGGATGTGGCCGTCCGCGACACGAATATCCCAAATCGGCGAGGCGTGCGGCGCCAGCCCATCCGGCCCGTCCCAGAGCCCGACGCCGGCCAGCGCCTGTTTCGAGCCATGCGCAATGGCTGAGGCGCGGCCGTCATACTGCGGCAGGGTCTGATCGGCGGGCCTCTCGCGATCGATGACGGCGACCGACAGGCCGCCTTTCGCCAAAGCCGCGGCCAATGCGCCGCCGACCATGCCGCCGCCGACAATGATGACATCCGCCTGTTCCATACGCGCTCCCGATCCATGACCGCCGCCGCTCGGCGACGGCCGCACTGTGGCCAAGCCCAGGCGCGAAGTCCATGCGCCGAACGGCCGCTCGACGCGTCACCTGTCCGAATTGAGGGCGCCTAAATTATGTGCAATTCGCCCTTCTTGTTTAAATTTACGGCGCCAAAATTTGGGCGATGCAGACATTTCGCATCTGCAACATCACTGTAATATATTGGTTTTTATTAGTTTTTCGCGAAAAAGCGATTCCGGCACGCTTCTTGTTATCCCCGGTTCGGTGCAGTGCACATGCGTGCCTGCGGACACAACAGGAGGGAGCCGACGATGAAACTCGTTATGGCTATTGTGAAACCCTTCAAGCTGGACGAGGTCAGAGAAGCTCTCACGGGGTTAGGCGTGCAGGGTTTGACGATTTCCGAAGTGAAGGGGTTTGGTCGACAGAAAGGGCAGACGGAAGTCTACCGCGGCGCCGAGTACTCGGTGAGCTTTCTGCCAAAAGTGAAAATTGAGGTTGCCGTCTCCGACGATCAGGCGGACGGCGTTGTCGAAGCGATCCAGAAGTCCGGTGCGACCGGCCGGATCGGCGACGGCAAGATCTTCGTTCTGGACATCGCGAAAGCCGTGCGCATCCGCACCGGCGAATCCGGCGACGAAGCGCTTTAAGGAGCATCAGCACAATGAAACTCGGAACAAAATCCCTCTTTGTGGGAGCGGTCCTTGGCGCGTTGGGCATCGCCACCGTCGGCCCCGCGGCCGCGGCGGTCAGCGACGAGACCGCCTACGTCTTCAACACGTTCTCGTTCTTGGTCAGCGGCTTCCTGGTTATGTGGATGGCCGCCGGCTTCGCCATGCTGGAAAGCGGGCTGGTCCGGACCAAGAACACGGCGACGATCTGCCTAAAGAACATCACGCTCTATTCCACCGCCGGCATCATGTATTACCTGATCGGCTACGGTCTGATGTACACCGACGTCAGCGGCTATATCGGTTCGCTGGCGGGCGCCTTCTACAATCCGTCGGAAGCCGAACTGGCGCTCTTGGGCGCGGATGAAGCGACCGACGAGATGGTCGCCGAAGTGGTCGGCAACGGCTATTCGGTCGCGTCGGACTGGTTCTTCCAGATGGTCTTTGTCGCCACCGCGGCCTCGATCGTTTCCGGCACGGTCGCCGAGCGCATCAAGTTCTGGCCGTTCATCATCTTCACCGTCATCCTGACCGGCATCATCTACCCGATCCAGGGCTCCTGGACCTGGGGCGGCGGCTGGTTGGCCGAAATGGGCTTCTCGGACTTCGCCGGGTCGACCATCGTGCACTCGGTCGGCGGTTGGGCCGCGCTTGTCGGCGCCATCCTGCTGGGTCCGCGGAAAGGCAAATACGCCGCGGACGGCTCCGTGAACCCGATCCCGGGCGCGAACCTGCCGCTCGCCACGCTGGGCACCTTCATCCTGTGGCTCGGCTGGTTCGGCTTCAACGGCGGTTCTGTGCTGGCCTTGGGCAGCGCGGCGGACGCCACCTGGATGGCCATCGTCTACACGAACACCAACCTGGCTGCGGCCGGCGGCGTCGTGGCGGCGGTGATCCTGACCCAGATCATGTACGGCAAGATCGATCTGACGATGGCGCTGAACGGCGCGATCGCTGGCCTGGTCTCCATCACGGCGGGTCCGGACCTGACCAACCACTTCATGTCGATCATCGTCGGCGCGATCGGCGGCGTGCTTGTCGTCCTGGCGGTGCCGCTGCTCGACAAGCTGAAAATCGACGACGTGGTCGGCGCCATCTCGGCCCACCTTGTCGCAGGCATCTGGGGCACGCTTGCAGTCGCGATCTTCGGCGGCGCTGACTTCGTGGTCCAAGTGATCGGCATCGTCGCAGTCGGCGCCTTCACCGTCATCGCCAGCCTTGTGGTCTGGCTGATCCTGAAAGTCTCCATCGGCATCCGCGCCGATGAAGAAGCCGAAGTCGACGGTTTGGACAAATCCGAGCTCGGGCTGGAAGCCTATCCCGAATTCGGCAGCGGTTCGCAGCGCATCTAAGCGATCCGGAAAACGGACGAGAGATGCAGAAACCATAGCGACAGCGTTGTTCCGCCCGCCGGCCTTCACATCCTGAGGGTCGGCGGGAGGACCTCCACGGCGCCGCCTTTTGTTGTTTTTTCGGCGCGCGTCGTTTCCACCCGCTAAACTGACCCGGAGCATCCCTCCGGGTCTTTTTTTGTCCGGACGCCAGACGACGGGTCGTGACGCCTTTATTTTGCGAGCGCTCTGTGTACAATAGTAAAGAGTGGATATTATTTGTTTTATTTGACTTTGACTTGATCTCTACTTGACGAGGCTCGGAATGCGCGAGAGCGGCGCTGACAAGCTGTTCAACTATCCGTACCGCCGGCTGGCCGATCTGCTGGACGCGACGAAGCCGGGCGACCGGTTCGGCGCGCCGATCCTGACCCATATCGGCGAGCCGCAGGGCGCGCCGCCGGATTTCGTACCCTCGCTGATCGCCGAAAACGCCGGCGGCTGGTCGAAATACCCCAGCCCGAAAGGCAAGGCGGACTATCGGCGGGCCGTGGCGGATTGGCTGACAAAGCGCTACGGCCTGCCGGACGGCATGGTCGATCCGGACCGCCATATCGCCCCGGCGCCGGGCACGCGCGAGCAACTGTTCATGGCCGGCCTGATCGCGGTCTCGAAAAAGCGTGCGCGGTCGCCGCTGTCGGACAAGCCCATCGTCGGCCTGCCGAACCCTGCCTATCACGTCTATTACGGCGCGGCCTTGATGGCCGAGGCGGAGCCGCTGCCGGTTCCCGCCGCCAGTCCCGAGACCAACTTCCTGCCGCATTACGCGGCCTTGCCGGAACCGACCCTGGCGCGGATGGCGATCGCCTATTACTGCACGCCGTCAAACCCGACCGGCGGCGTCGCCACGCTGGACCAGATCGCGCTGGAATTGGCCAGCGCCCGGCGGCACGGCTATGTCCTGGCCTTGGATGAATGCTATTCGGAAATCTACAACGAGACGCCGCCGCCGGGCGGGGCCGACGCGGTTCTGCAAGCGGCCCACGATAGTGCTGATGCAGGCGATCCGTTCCGCAACATCCTGATTTTCAATTCCCTCTCGAAACGGTCTGGCGCGCCCGGCCTGCGGGCGGGGTTCGTCGCCGGCGACCCTGAACTGATCGAGAAGCTGATCATGCTGAGCGGCTATGGCGGTTCGCAGATTCCCGATCCGCTGGCGCCGGCGGCGACCGAACTGTGGCGCAGCGAAACCCATGTCGAGAAGAACCGCGCCCTCTATCAGGCGCTGTTCAAGATCGCTGACGAAGAGCTCGGCGGCTATCCCGGCTATACCAGGCCGGCGGCGGGGTTCTTCCTGTGGCTGGATGTCGGCGACGGCGTGGCGGCGGCCCGGCGGCTCTGGGCCGAAGCCGGGGTCAAGGCGCTGCCCGGCGCCTTCATGTCCCATCCCGACGCCGGCGGAACTGAGACGCCCAGCGACCGCTATATCCGCATCGCTTTGGTGCATGCGCCCGACGTGACCCGGGACGCTCTGCGCCGGGTGCGCCGAGTTCTGGAGGATCAAGCATGACGGACGTTTTTCAGGAGATGTGCGCATGAACGCCCGAACGGCCGGACCGACAATGAAGGCTGGGGGCCGACGGCCGCTGCTGCCCGATTGGATGAGCGCTCTGATCCGTCAGCGAGCGATCGAGGGCTTGGGGATCGGCCTAATCCTGCTGGCCTTGGCGATTTTCGCCGCCCTTTTCTCCTTCGATCCGAACGATCCCTCGCTCAACACCGCGATCAACCGTACGCCCAGCAACCTGTTGGGCGGCGCCGGCGCCGCCTTCGCCGATGCGGCGCTGCAATCGGTCGGGGCCTCGGCCTTCCTCGCAGCGCCGATCCTGGCGGCCTGGGGCTGGCGCATCCTGGTCGATCATACCCTGCGGCATCGGGCCGTGCGCCTGATCAGCGCGATCGTGGTGCTGGTGCTGGCCTCGGGCGCCTTGGCCGGGCTGACCCCGGCGCCGGGCTGGCCGTTTGATGTCGGACTGGGCGGGCTGCTGGGCGAAACGCTCTTGGGCGCGCTCCAGTCGGGTCTGGCAGCGCTTTCAATCGCCGCGCCGGGCGATTGGGTCCTGGTCGCGGGCTTTGGCCTGGCCGCCGCGTTGTTGGGGATCCCGGTGCTGGGCTTCACCTGGGGCGAATGGGTCACCGCCTTCTTGACGGTGCGCGCGTCCGCCGGCGCGGCGCGGCGAGCGGCCGACCCGGACACGCTGCGCGGCGCCGTCGCCAAGGCCAAACGAGCCGTCGCGGACAGCCCGATCGCCGAGCATTTGCCCGGCGCCTGGGGCGGCCGCGCCGAGCCGGTGCTGATCCCCCGCGTCAAACCGGAAGGTCCGCCGCGCGAAACGCCGGACCCGACGCGCCCGTCGCGGCCGGGCCGGGTCGCGGAACGCGCGGATAAGAACGACCCCAAGGCGCGTCCGAAGAAAGCGCGGCAGATCGCGCTCGACCTGTCCTCAGTCGACGGCGCCTTCCACCTGCCGACCCTGTCTCTGCTCGACCAGAGACCGACGACTGGCGCGGCGCATCAGAACCAAGACGCGCTCGAGCAGAACGCACGGCTGCTGGAAGGCGTGCTGGAGGATTTCGGGGTCAATGGCGAGATTGTCAAAGTGCGCCCCGGCCCCGTCGTCACGCTTTATGAACTGGAGCCGGCGCCGGGCACCAAGAGCAGCCGCGTCATCGGCCTGGCCGACGATATCGCCCGCTCAATGAGCGCGATTTCGGTGCGAATCGCGACCGTCCCCGGCCGCAACGTCATCGGGATCGAGTTGCCGAACGCGTCGCGCGAAGTGGTCGGGTTCCGCGATCTGGTCGCGGCGCCGGCCTTCGCGGACGCCAAGGCGAAACTGCCGATGATCCTGGGCAAGGATATCAGCGGCGCGCCGGAAATCGCCGATCTGGCCACCATGCCGCATCTGTTGATCGCCGGCACCACGGGTTCGGGCAAATCGGTCGGGCTGAACGCGATGATCCTGTCGCTTCTCTATCGGCTGCCGCCGGAACGCTGCAAATTCATCATGATCGACCCGAAAATGCTGGAACTGTCGGTCTATGACGACATTCCGCATTTGCTCTCGCCCGTCGTGACCGACCCGAAAAAGGCGGTCGTGGCGCTGAAATGGGCGGTTCGCGAGATGGAGGACCGCTACCGCGCGATGTCCAAGCTGGGTGTGCGCAATATCGAAGGCTACAACAAGCGGGTCTCGGAGGCGGCGCGGCGCGGCGAGGAAATCACCCGGCGGGTGCAGACCGGCTTCGATTCCGAGACCGGCCGGCCGATCTTCGAGGAAGAGCCGCTCGACCTCACCCCCTTCCCCTATATCGTCGTCGTGGTCGACGAGATGGCCGATCTGATGCTGGTCGCCGGCAAAGAGATCGAAGCCAGCATCCAGCGCCTGGCCCAGATGGCGCGCGCCGCCGGCATCCACATCATCATGGCGACGCAGCGCCCCTCGGTTGATGTGATCACCGGCACGATCAAGGCCAATTTCCCGGTGCGGATCAGCTTCATGGTGACCTCGAAGATCGACAGCCGCACGATCCTGGGCGAGCAGGGGGCGGAGCAGTTGCTCGGCAAGGGCGACATGCTGTTCATGGCCGGCGGCGGCCGGATCAAGCGGCTGCACGGGCCCTTCGTCGACGATTCCGAGGTCGAAGCGGTCTGCGACTTCCTGCGCGAGCAAGCGGCCCCGGACTATGTCGAGGCGGTGACCGACGAGACCGACATGTCCGGCGGTTTCGACACCGATGTCAGCGGCGCGACGGGTTTCGGCGACGGCTTGCCGGGCGAGGGCGGCTCGGCGGAAGACGCGCTCTACGATCAGGCGGTGGCCCTGGTCGCACGCGAAGGAAAAGCGTCAACAAGTTTCGTGCAACGCCATCTTCAGATCGGCTATAACCGCGCGGCGCGGATCATCGAGCGGATGGAGAAAGAAGGCGTTGTCAGCACAGCCAACCATGTCGGGAAACGGGAAGTTCTGGTCGGCGACCACAGCCGTTAGCCGCGCTCTCGCCTGTTTCGCACTCACATTGACGATCGCAATCATGGTCGCGGCCGCTCAGCTGACCTCGGCGTGCGCGCAATCGCCCGGTTTCGAGCTTCGTTCGCCCGAGGAAGTCGCCGCGATCAACCGGATCGAGGCCTATCTGAACGACATCACCACAATGCAAGCGCGCTTCGTTCAGCTTGACCCGAACGGCGAGTTTTCCGAAGGCGACATGTATCTCAGCCGGCCCGGCAAGATGCGTTTCCAATTCGACCCGCCGAACCCGATCCTGCTGGTGGCGGACGGGTTCTGGTTCATCTATGTCGACCAGCAGTTGGAGCAGGCGACGCACATCCCGCTGGGCAGCACGCCCGCCTCTTTCCTGCTGGATGAAGAACTGACCTTCGGCGAGGAATATACCGTCATCGCGCTGTCGCAGGCGAACGGGCTGGTGGTCGCCGAGATCATCAATCGCGAAGAGCCGGGCCTGGGCTCGGTTCAGCTTGTCTTCAACGACCAGCCGTTTGAATTGACGCAATGGACCATCACGGACGCGCAAGGCCTGCAAACGCGGGTGACCTTCACCGAAACCCGGTTCGGCCATGAACTGGCGCGCAACCTGTTCTTCTTCGACACCAATAGGTTTAGGCGTCGCGATTAAGCGCGTTCGGGGTTTCGCCCGGCTCGAAAGGGCCGGCCAGGATCCGCGCGAAGTTCCTGTCTTCCTCGCCTTCGACACCGATCGGCATCGCATCCCAGCGTTGCGTCCGTGACCGGCTGCCGAACAGAACATCCCAGAAGCTGAAAAACGATCCGTAGTTCGAATCCGTATCGGCGCGCAACGCGTGGTGATGGACCCAATGAATCGACGGGGTGATGATCAGACGCGACAGGGCCGCCTCGACCCGAACCGGCAGACGCGCGTTGGAATGATGGAACAGGCTGGAAGCCAAGAGGACGATTTCAAAGACCAAGACCGAACTGAGCGGAACGTCGATCAGGATCATGAACCCGCCCCGCACCAACGCCGACAGCAAGACCTCGCCGATATGAAAACGCACGGCGGTGGTGACGTCCAAGTCCTGATCCCAATGATGCGCCCGATGAAAACGCCAGAGAAACGGAACCTCGTGGTTGGCGCGGTGCCACCAATAGATGAAACAATCCAGAATGATCAAATCGATCGCCAAACCTATGGCCCCCGACCACCAATCCGGTCGCCATCCGAGCCCATGGCTCGCGGCCCAAGCGGTCAGAGGCACGACCATCAACGGCGAAGCGAGGGTGTTTATCGCGAAAAGTCCGAGATTCTTCGCCCAGCGTCCCCAGGCGGCGCCGGCCTCAAACCGGCGCGTTGCACGCGGAGCGACACGCTCCCAGATCAGCCAGAGGACAAGCCAGCCGCCAATCACGCCGACCTTCAGCGCCAACACCTGTTCGACCCAAGGCTCCATTCGTCACCTGACCCCTCGAAGCGCCGGCCGCCCCGTGACCGGATTGGAAAATACGCTCGACTGTCAGATAGTCGGTTAAGACGCGCCCGCCAAGCGGCGCATGGACGCAAAAGACAGGCGCGCAGGCCGCGGCTAAGGCGCCAACCATGGGAAACCCAGGATGAGACCCTTTATTGGCGTATCGGGCTGCGCACGCGAAGACGACACCGGCCGGGTCACCTATACGGTCGGGGATAAATATATTCACTCATTGGCCGACGCGATTGGCGCGACGCCGGTGATGATCCCGCCGATCGGCGCCCGCCTGGATGCGGACGCGTTGCTGGACAGGATCGACGGCCTGTTCCTGACCGGCAGCCCTTCCAACATCCATCCGACCCACTACAACACGGATGTCCACGGGCCTGAAGACCCGCGCGACCCTTATCGCGACAGCACGACGCTGCCGCTGATCCGGCGCGCCATCGACCGTGGAACGCCGGTCTTCGCCGTCTGCCGAGGGCATCAGGAACTGAATGTCGCCTTGGGCGGGACTTTGCATCAGATGGTGCAGGAGCTTCACGGCAAGCGCGACCATCGCGCCGATAAAGCGCTGGACTACAACGACCAGTATGATCAGCGGCATTCTGTTCAGTTGAGCGAGGGGGGTTTGCTGGCCGGCCTGAACGGCGGGGCGGGCGCGGTGATGGTGAATTCCCTACACGCCCAGGCCATCGATGCGCCTGCCGAGGGCCTGAGCGTCGAGGCGGTCAGCGACGACGGGGTGATCGAGGCGGTCAGCATGCCCGGCGCGCCGGGTTTCGTGCTGGGCGTGCAATGGCATCCCGAACACCCCATGGCGCTGAATTGGCCCCTGAGCCAGGCGATGTTCCAAGCCTTCGGCCGGGCCTGCCGAAACGCGTCCAAGGCGCCGGCCGCCGCGATGCGAGCCGCAGCGACTCGGACAGACACCGCCGCCTAAGGAGCCTGGGATGCGAATCGTCACCTGGAATATCAACTCGGTCCGCCTGCGCCTGCCGATCGTCGAGCGTTTCATCGCGGAATACAGCCCGGACGTGCTCTGCCTGCAGGAAACAAAATCGCCGGACGACAAGTTCCCGGCCGAGGCGCTGGCCGCCGCCGGCCTGCCGCATCAGATCTTCCGCGGCATGAAGAGTTATAATGGCGTCGCCGTGCTGTCTCGGCTGCCTTTGACGGAAACCGACAGCCGCGACTGGGTCGGCAAGCAGGATTGCCGCCACATCGCGGCGCAGGTCGATGGCGGGGTTGAGGTTCATAATTTCTACGTCCCGGCGGGCGGCGACGAGCCGGACCCCGCTTTGAATGAGAAATTCGATCACAAGCTTCGTTTTGTTGACGAAATGACCGCCTGGTTCGGCGAAAACCGGCGCGCCGAGGACCCGATGGTGCTGGTCGGCGATCTGAATATCGCGCCGCTCGAGCATGATGTCTGGTCGCACAAGCAGCTCTTGAAAATCGTCAGCCATACGCCGGTTGAGACCGAAAAGCTCGGCCAAGCCTATGGCGCGGTCGGGTGGGTCGACGCCGTGCGCCACCTCATCCCGGAGCCCGAGAAACTCTATAGCTGGTGGAGCTACCGGGCGCGCGACTGGGCGGCGTCTGACAAAGGCCGCCGCCTGGACCATGTCTGGGTCACCCCGCCGCTCAAGGCCGGAATCAAGGCGGCGCGGGTGGTGAAGGACGCGCGCGGCTGGGAAAAACCGTCGGATCACGCCCCGGTCATGGTCGATTTGGACCTCTGACCGCCGCCGCCGCGTCGTCGATAGGGCGCGCGTAGTGATGCTTTAGTGCAACAGGTCATGGAAACTTCACGGCGCACGCCGCTGATGGTGAACGAGCCCCTTGCGCGGCGCGCGAAACACTGTGTAGAACCATCATAACAAAAGGTTAGACAGGATCCTTGAGATGCAACCGAGAAAATTCGCGTTCGGTGGTAAGCGTAGCTTGAAAGTCGCGAGCGTGGCCCTCGCCACGACGCTTTTGAGCTCTCCGGTCTTTGCGACCGATTTCACGATCGGGCTGGGCGTTGGCGTCGCGCCGGATTATCAGGGTTCTGATGATTATGAGGCCGTGCCGCTCTGGCTGCTCCGCGCCGACGATCTGTATGATCCGAGCACCTACGTCGCGATCGAAGGTCTGCGCCTAAGCTCGAATTTCCTGGCGCATGAGAATTTCCGGGTCGGCGTCTCCGGTCAGTATGTGCCGAAACGGGACGATCCGGATGATGACGCGGTCGATCGGTTGAGCAACACCGACGACGGGGTCTTGGTCGGCGTTCTGTTGGGTTACGATTTCCAACTCTCCGACGACACCGTGTTGGGCTTCGAATTCGACCCACGCTGGGACGTCAATGATGATATCGGCGGGCTCGCGACGGGTCGGGTGAACTATATGCGGCCGATCAACGAAACCTGGACGATTTCTGGCGGGCTCGAGGCGACCTACGCCAGCACCGAATATATGGACGAGTTCTTCAGCATCGATGCGGCCGACTCGGCCCGCAGCGGGTTGAGAGAGTATGACGCAGAGTCCGGCTTCCTGGACGCGGGAATCAATTTGGCGGCGACCTACAAATTCACTCAGAATTGGAGCACCACCGGGACAGTTGCGTACAAACGCCTGTTTTCGGACGCCAAAGACAGCCCTGTCACCGACGACCGTGGTGACGAGAACCAATATTTCGCGGGCATCATCGCCGCATACCGGTTCTAGGCGCGGCTCGCCTAGTGGGGCGCGGTTCGTAAGAAATACCGTCCTGGGCTGACGCCGTCGGGCAAAGACATGTCCGTTGCGCCCGAAATGCGAATATCCTGATCACAGATCATGACTGCGCCCGGCCCTAACAGGCCGGGCAGCAATCTTGATAGCATATCGGCGAGCGCCGCGTTTGCGTCCGCATCACCCGACCCAACATCGCAATGGGCCAAGACCGCGGTGGGTCCCAGACTTCGCGCCGCTTCGGGCAAGGTCGTCGTAAAGTCCCCTAAGAACATATGCGCCTCGTCCGGGATACAGTCGGGATGGGCCGCGATCTGACGGTCGAAGGCGTAGATGTCTCGACCCGGCAAACGCGCGCGCAGATGATCGTAGGTGCGGCCATTTCCGAGACCCAGTTCGATCACCGGCCCCGGCCGATCGGCGATCAGGCGGCAGGCATAGTCCAAACAGGCCCGCTGCGCCTGCAGACGGCGGATCGCCGAATCGAGCCGTGTCATGATGGGTCCTTGTCGTTCGCCGAGGCGGTCGCCTCGCGTAGCTTTCCGGTGGTCGCCGCCAAACGCCGCGCCAATTCAGCCACCAGCGCCGCCGCCAGATCGGGGAGTTCGCGCAAGAGCTGAAGAAAGCGGTCCTTGCCGATCCGCAACGCTTCGACCTCGCCGACGGCGCGAACGGTCGCGGTCCGGGGCACATCGCAGAGGATGGCGATTTCACCAACGCTCTCGCCCGGTCCCAGTGTCGAAACATGCATTGCGCCGTCCGGCGTGTCCACGACGACATCCGCCGCGCCCGATAGCAGGACGAAGGCGGAGTCGCCCGGCTCGCCCTCTACGCAGAGCGTCTGACCGTCATTGAAGGTCAGTCTTTCGCTGGTGAAGGCGATCAGTTTCAGCTGCGCCGCGTCGATCCGGCTGAACAGGGGCAGCCGCCGCAACACATCCACTTCATCGAATAAGCTCACCCATCATCTCCGTTCGAGGCGGCGCATACCAGCGCACCGGTCAATGCCGCGGCGCTCCATACCTGCTGGAAGAGAACCGAGAGCGCCCCTAAGCGCAATCGCGCGACGGACGCACACAGTCCGCGACTCATCCTTGACTATCAGTTTTTTGCTTCGAAAAGGTAAACAGTTTCAGCGATTTGCCGACAGGGGCGCAGGATTTCCTCAGTAGAACGGCGGTTTTTTGTTGTTTGGCGCAGACAGGTCGCGTTTGATGATTGAAGCGGCGCGCGCGGCCGATCGGCCAAGCAAGCGGCGCTGGAATGGGTTCGGGGCCGACGCTGCTTTCGGCCCTATTTGCCGCCGGTCCGATCGGTTTGGTCGCCCTTTGGACCCGAAATTGGCGGGCGTTAGGCCGGGCGCCTTAATTTAGCGGCGTTTTATAAGAGGGCTTTTTAGGGGGCGTTTCAGTAGGGGCCGATGAAAGCGGATCGATCAGGACAGTTCCGTGTCTTGATGTATAGTCATGACACGTTCGGGTTGGGCCATCTTCGGCGCACCCGCGCCATCGCGCACGCCTTGGTCGAGGCTAACAAAGACGTATCCGTTCTGATCCTGACCGGCTCATCGATTATCGGGAATTTCGACTTCAAGACCCGCGTCGATTTCGTCCGCGTCCCAGGCGTCATCAAGCTGAGAAACGGCGATTACACACCGTTGAAGCTGCATATGAATATCGAGGACACGCTGGCGATCCGCGCCTCGATCATCCGCCACACGGCCGAAGCGTTCGATCCGGACCTCTTCATCGTCGACAAGGAGCCGCTCGGCCTGCATGGCGAGGTGGAAAGCACGCTCGACTATCTCACCGAGCTTGGCGTGCCCTGCGTTCTGGGGCTGCGCGACGTGATGGACGAGCCGGCCCTGCTGGAGCCGGAATGGGAACGAAAGCAGGTCCTGCCGGCGCTGGAGAAATACTACGATCAGATCTGGGTCTATGGCCTGCCGCAATTCCACGATCCGCTCGAGGGCCTGCAAATCAGCCCGGCCATCCGACGGAAGATGGTTTATACCGGCTATTTGCGGCGCGCCGAGTTGGAGGAACCAACCGGCTGGTTCATTCCGCAAAAAATCGACGGACCGTATGTCCTGGTGACCGCCGGGGGCGGGGGCGACGGCGACGAAG